>JAAUYL010045381.1_pt1 | contig 23187 bp, 18 predicted proteins | sample 7278011 | NCBI WGS metagenome assembly JAAUYL01 (sample SAMN14350225, study PRJNA611818) | marine sediment metagenome | isolation source: surface marine sediment (1.8m) | place: French Polynesia: Moorea | collected 2018-08
AAAGAAGGTAAAATCTTTGACTTTACAGTAAAACCTGTTTTCAATTACAAGAAATTGATATCAAAAATTACCTTGGAAATTGGAATTGTGTTGTCAGCTTGAACCCAAGATAGCAAATGGCATGGGTGTTGCAAATATTTTACATATGTAGCAACCAAAAATAAGGAAAATTAGTGCTGTCGTGGACTCTCCAATGCGCAGACTTTGATAAATATCTTTTGAGAATAGTTCAATTTAATTTTTTTGGTGGGCCTGTAAGTCAAAACAAAAATTCCATTGACTAATGGGGCCCATGTTGGAAAAAATGCGCAAATTACAGACTCTAAGCTCAAAAATAAATGGTAGTAAGAAGCAAGCAAGTAAGTGTAAAAAAATAAAAAAAATACTTTTGCAAAGTAACTCTCTAGACGACTGTGCAAATCCATTTGTCAATTTCAAAGGGTTTCGTATTTCAGTTCACAGATTTGGACAAAGATATTTTTTCGAAAAATCAGCATTTCTTGATGATTCAATTTACCCAATTTAAAATAACTTAGAGTCGTGTTAGATCAACAGTTTGAAAAACTGGTTCCAGAAATTTCACCCCATCAATGTCCTGTGGATTGTATCTTAAATGTAACTGCATTCTGTTCAAGAAATGCATTTTGAGATTAGGTCGGGGAAAGGCTTGCAAGCGAATTTCGTATTATTTTCCGGATTTTTGCCCAGCCCAAGCTTCAAATTTTATTTTTGAAGTGGCGCCCCCTAAAAATGAATTTGGTGCATTTTTCCCTTTTTGATCGCCTGGGGCATTGAGGTATAATGGAACCTTTAGGCAGAGATTCCAAAAAAACCTGTGAAATGATTAATCTTTAAATCTTTGGGTACACAAATTGTCTTTGTCTTACTAAGCGAAAAGTAAACATTTTTGACCGCATATGAAATAAAATGTAACAAGAACCCATTCTCTACTTTCAAGTTTTAAGTATGTTTGGATCAGATAAAATTGTTGCTTTTGACCAAATAATGGTTGTCAATACAGGAGTCCGCGAAAAACTAGAATCATTTTCGTAAACGAGAAGAAACTATCTGTAGATTAGAACTGGTTATTTGCCTCCAATTTGGCACAATTTTACTAGAAAAATGTCAATTAAAATGACATTATTACCTTGCTTTAAAAATCTAAGTACTTTAAAAAGACGGTATTAAATAGATTAGAAGACACGACAGCTAAATATAAAAATACCAAAGTTCTCGTTTTATAAGATGATTTTAGATTTGGCAGTTCAGACAGATTGGAATTTCAACTCTAAAAAACACAATTTGGAGCGAGGATTTTTAGCCAAGGTTAAAAAGGAATTTTGATCTAAAGATAGCTTGATATTTTCGCGCCAAAGGTCCAGCCCTTTTTTAAAAGCTTGCAGATTTTTCCGACAGTACTGATTAGTATTATGTCAGACAGTTACTTAGAACAAGTCCGAATCTCGTCCTTCAAAGCAGTCATAAAGTGGGACAGGCAAGAACAACTACAAAATCGATAACTGCATTCTAGATCCTGGGCAAAATGAGGTCAACCCTCTCTCTCCCTTTACTTTATGTAGTTCTTGCAAAAACCGAACGTGTTAAAATATTTCAAATACCAAAAGAACTTCTTTAAAAGGTTTTCGGGATTTTTAAGAACCTGATTGGCCTCAATCTCTGCTTGCAGACATTGACAATGGCTTGGTTCCAAAACCAGATCATGAATGTCATTGAAAGCAAGTAAGATTTAACAGGACCGACCTTTTTGTCAGTTGTCAATGCTGATCAATGTTATGCTGACCTGCGTCCTCCAAATGACCTCAGCTGGTGACCGGCATACGCTCAGCCTCAAATTGTAAAAGGGGTGACAAAGTCTTGGAAAAGAACGACGGAAATTTTTACGCACGTTTTAGCTAAGAGACTTGGGGTAGCTGACTGACATAGTAAGTTGTATCGTACACTAAACTAAGTTGCGCACACAGTATCATACTATCTACGTCTGCGCTCACAAGCAACTACATTACACAGAGTCTCCTCTCCTCCATGGCTCGTAGCTTTGTACTTAGGTTGCACTCAGAATGCTATTGTCTGTTACTTACTTAGCAGGTTTGAACCTGTTCTGAGTTCTCCGTCAAAACCTCACCACTTAGGAAAAAGGTGTAGCCACTTCCAGGAATCCTAATTGGATGATGAAATCACCGTTTATGGATCCTGCTGGAACCTTGATGGAGTCTGGATCCATGGATTCCATTGGATTGGAATGGATTGGGGTTTTTATTAATTTAAATGGTCAGTAGTAACAGGGGTAGATGGGTTTGTAGTAGGCATATTTTCTCTCCTTTTTGCCTTAAATCGGGCGCGCGAGCCTCTTCTTCTATCGGGGTAGGTTAAGCGTGCGCTCGTCGAATCCACCAAACTGCTTTCTCAGAGGCACGATTTTGACAAGAAATCCATTAGATTCGCTCCAGTTGGATTTCTGCCTGAGAAAAAGCACTCCAGATTGGACCGAGCCACCCCACTTTAAGGCATTATGTTTATCTAAGACACCATCTGATTTTGATTGACATCATTAAACTTACAGACGATTGCTGTCTTAGATAACAAGTGGCTACTTACCCTCCTCCATAATCTGTACTAATGGGGGCATTTTTGGTTATGATTTGGATTAAAAGATAACATTTTTTTCACAGATTGGCTTAGAATTGATGCTGGACTCACCCTAGAAGTTTCCCCTATATTTTGGTTGCAATCGGTGTATTCCAGAGGCGTCAGATCAGTGTACAGTACAACATCAAAAAGCTAAATGTACAAAGGAGTTTAATATAGTTGTGGAAAGCCTAGGCATTTCAGGCCCCTCTACGGAATAAAATAGACATTTTTGAGTTCCTCCACAACACCCGAAAAAAGTCGAATTTGTTTACCTTTAATTTGGGTACAGTTTTGTTTACATTTTCCAGCCAAGGCATATTTACCCACGAGCTTACAGAACTTTCAAAGGCTGCCTGAAATTGCTTTTTTTCAGTAAGATGGAAAATGAAGCATAAAATAAGAATTTCAACAAGTGTTTACTTACTTTCCGTAGACGCATGCAGTTCTTTTTACATGGAAAATTCCACAAAAACAAACGGAAAAGAAAGCTACTACGAGTAAATTCTGAAAATACTGCAGGCAGATTTTGTTTTAAATAACATTTATAGGAGCATACTTGTATTTTTTTGCCATTTTTGAGAGGTGTTAAAACGTTAACCATAAAAATCCTGTAAAATATTGTGCTGGCATGAGTGACATTTTAAGAACTTTTCTAGGAATATCGCAAATGCTTTTAGGTTTTTAATAGCGCCCAATTTGTTCCGAATCTAGAATTTACTAAATACCATTTTTCTGGAAACATCCCGTTGGAAGAGTGACATTTTGGCATTGGCTTGAGAATCCCCCCTATAGAATTGCTAAGTAGAACCAGTTTCCAGCTAATTTGAGTGTGGTTATCCTAGAAAGATAGTTTTGTCAAGCATGCTCTAAAGTTGATTCAGAAGGTCTAGAATGTCGATGATTGGATTGGACGCAATTTGTGGACTTTTATCTTTGCGGCACTTAGAACCAATTTTATAATGGGGACACGGTCATTTTGCGACTGAAAAAATTCGGTGAAGTTCTGGTTTTTTCGGGTACAAAAATTCCCGCTAGCAATCTCAAATCAATTGAAACATTCTAGTTTTGGGGATTTCTTTGTTTTCTATGCAAAATACAACCTTTAGATTTTTACACTGTTTGGATGTGTTTCTGAAAGATTTACTGCTTGCATTTTTTTGACATAAAACACGGAGATTCTGATCAATTTAAAGTTCACGACTTTTTATTCGGCAATATATTTGGCTTTGAGTATGGGTTTAGATGTCCTCGCACCCGAGGGTTTTCATGAATTGCTCAAGCTGCCCGAGGGTATCCTTGATTTGGATCCTAAGCTGACCCTCTGGCAAGTTGTCATTGGTTTCGTTCTCCAACAGTTCCATCGCTTCCTTCATGCAATCCCGAGGTTCATAAAGGGTTTTCCTGCAAAAATGTCATGACATTACAAATCCAGATATTTTAAGACAACCATTGACTTTGACCAACCGGAAGTCCTCAGTGGCCAGATCGCCAGTCTCCCACTTCCGTTTTCCATACTGAAGCAGGGGAAGATGAAGCTCGTACAAGGCCGCAGCGTTGTAAATATTGAGCCGAACCTGAGCTGGATCCAGTTTCTGGCAAACTGCAATCACCTCCCGACAAATGGCCTCCTTCTTTTGGAGCTGGAATCAAAGCCATGGATTATTGGTCAGTCATGATCCAACAATATGTTTATACCTGTTCCATAGGCATATCCTGGATCAGGCAACCCTCAGTTCTGCCAAGCATTTGCATCAGGCTATGCTTTGCCGTCAGCATGTGATAGTGGTTTGGATTCAGGAATTTCTCGTTCTTTTTGATGAACTCTTCATAGTCCTCAATGGTGCCCTCTGCAACAAATTCATATTTGAACCAATTAGTTCATAAAATGATCAAAAATCTACTTACTCAATTGCAGAAGAGCCAAGTCTGATCCAACTTCCTGCATCTCCGCGTTCATCTGGTGGGATGGCATTTGAACGGATCCATCGTTGGAAACCCATGGAGCATCCTGGTCCAGTGGATCCTTTGGCCTTAGCAATTTTCCATCTTGGAACACGGATGAGAATTCCGTTCCTGAAAAGTCAGCAGGTGAAATGATGTCAGACAACACTTGACATTGACAGAGAGCATTACCAAACTCAGTTGGATCCTGACAACGTAGGCATTGGCACCAAAACTTTTTGGTCTGGTTGAGATGCATCCTTCTAGCATGAGTTCCCCAAAGTGAATGGGTGTACATAATGCTTAGGTGTTCACCCTTTGATATGTCCCTGCCAGCCTTGGCAATCAACTGAAATCGACAATGTCATTGACAAACCTGGCTGGAGCAAACCGGAAGTCTCACTTACATTGAGGTTGGAGTCAAATGTCATGCAGATGTTCGGCACGCAATTGTGCTCCATCAAGGATCCAATCTCGTAGATTCCATTGACCTCCGATTGAGCAAGACGGATTTCAATGGCATTGGTCTCGAAGATTCCACAAATCTCGTGGATTAACTCATCTGTGAAGTTAAACTCTGGACAGAGTGCTTCGAAAACCATGATGCCAAGAGTCCTTTTCATGACTTCCACGACATTCTCTTGGGATTTCTTGAAGTCGTCAGTTCCTCGTCTCAGTTTGAGATGTGATTCCAATGACAGAATCTATAGACAAATCAAAACAATCAGTGTCATTAAAGTTTTAGTTGTGTCAACAGCCAACCTTTTTGAATTTCTTCTGGGAAGTCTTTTGCATCAGCAGAGTCCTCAATGGTCCAATACATTCGTAAAGGTAGCAGGGTGCCCCAGAAAAGTCGTCAATCTCAAACTTGGCATCTGAAAAAAAATAAATTATAACTTCTACGAACGACAATACAACCATAACGATCGTGATACCTGTCTGGTTTGGAACTACAACCTCTGGATTGTGACTGACAGCTGCCTCGCATTTTGGACCGCACAGTGGCCAGCCACTCTTCCTGCATCTGTGATGTAATGCAAATGTAAACAATTTGTTTTGATTTGTAATGTAAACAAACAGCTGACCTGAAGGACCCATCCACAGGTTTGTAGCAATGCAGGCAAACTGGAGGAGTCACTGCCACAGGTCCGATGACAAGTGGCGAATCTTTGAAGATGATCTCGCCTTTCTTGATGTCTTTGGCAGCTTCCAGGAACTTTCCCAGGACCTTGGATTGGCCAATCTTGTACAGGAGTCCTTGGCAGTCAAACTTGTGCTGTTTCCAATGTTTCTTCTGGCAATCTCTGGCGCAATAAAACACCTCCCTGCAATTCGTGCATTTGCTCTCAGCTGGCTTCTGACAGCTGGCACACAGATCCTGATCCTCCTCTAGCTCTTCGATTTGACCCATTTTGTCAAGAAAAGTCTAGGTCTTGAAACTGAAAAAAATAGAAGATAACTAATGTTATTTCAAGTTAGCCTGTCTAAGGAACTATAGTTTAATCATTTTCCAGCTTGATAAGTTTGATTTCCATAACACAAAGTCAGTGCTTGCACCAACATTGCTCTGTCCATGATCAGGATCTTATGAGGGGACTTCAAATGCTGACAAGCCAAACTAAGCCTCTTGCATAAAATGTTTGTTGCCTTGGCATAGTCCTTCATGTCCCAGGCTTGTTCACTGACATTGCCAAGAAACTGGCACTCTTTATCCACGTCCGCCAGATTTGGATCCACTTCTGTAAAGGTTTGAGGGCACTTGGCAAACAAAGGATAGTCCTCCAAACAAGCTTGACAATGACAGTCAAAGTGGTAGAAGCTCTTCAATGCTGCCTGTCTTTCTTTCCTTGGCGTGTCTGCAAAATGTCCAGTGTAAACATGACAGATCTGCTCCCCCTCCTTGATGATTCTGGTTGCAAGGGTGATTTGTTTACTTTTGACTACCACTGTGCACGTATTGGGATCGCAAGAATGGTTGATGATGCTGGCAACCTTGGGGAACATTGCCAGTCCAACAATGCTCTTCTTGAGATTAGAAGGATCAATTTCTGATATCGCGTGATTGTTGGACAGAATTGCCAGGCTGTTTTGGAACAGCAGTGAAGCAAAAAACACTTGAACATCTGCTCTAACATCATTCCTTTGTCCACCAAACACTGATTCCAAGTTGGAGCCATCACATTTGTCCAAGTAGCCAGTCATCTGGAGACAGTTTAGTAGGAATATTGCAGTCAAGATTTTCTCCAGGACATGGAGACTGCTGTCCATATGGAGGACTGTGTTGAATACAATGTCTTGGCCATCAAAACCTGGCCGACTTTTGGACACGCTAGACGTGTTTGGCTGGTCAAAATAGCCACAGTTGTCCAAATAGAATTTGGCCGGTTTCTTGGTTAGCAAACGGTAGCCCAGAAAGATTAGTGAGGTTGCACCAGTTCCCTGAAAAAAATCAGTTGAAAGGAGCATTAAATCAAAGAAGAATGTTTGCATACCTTGTTTCCATGGTTCATGTGGATTTCTGCCAATGACAATGGACATTCGTGTTTGTGACTGAAATCATGGATTGGACATTGATGAATCTGATTGGCATTGACAAATAAATAAGTACCTTTGTTCGGCATCCAATCGACACTGATTGCTACAAAAGACGACAGATGCGCAAGATTTACAGGGGATTGCCGAGATGACAAATGTCAGGCAATGATAGCAATGGTTGAGCCTTTGATCCAGCATCAGAACAGATCCTGCCGCCTCCTCCTCAATGACCACTTCTCCCACCTGGATGTCTCTGGCAGCCACTGCATACCTACCCAGGATGTCACTGTACTCGACCTTGACAGCATTGGAAGTTCCTGGCAAGTCAAGATGCTGATCCAGTATGCCAGGAGGTGTCTTAGCCTGGGCCAGACTTTCCCTGTTACTTGGAATAGGGTTCTTCTGGACTTTTTTCGCCTTTGACTTGAGCACCTGAAGCTCGGTTGCCATCTCTGCCCTCTTTGTCAGGGACAGTCCGGATTGCTTCAGGTTCTCAAGAGCATTCTCAAAAGATTGGACGGCTTCACTAGAAGAACTTTGTAGTTTACACATTGGAATTGGAGAGATATCACAAGGACGGACACCTGTCATAGTTATACACAGATTAGTTCAGGGCAAATGTGTTGACATTTGGACTGAGATTGCTCACCAAGTCTCCTCCTGGTTGAAGTGGCAGATTCCCAGCCTATGGTACAATTTATAGGCATTCTCCTTTGGATACTGGCCTGAATCCAATGCCATTCTGAGATCCACAATTGCCTTTTTGAACTCTTTTGCCTGGAATTTCAATGGACTACAAGGTTGGAATCATATTGTGGTTAGAATACTTGTACTGACCTTCATCCAGGCAAATGCTCTGTTTGCTAATCCAAGAGCCAGCTGTGATCCACCTGGATCACCCCATAAAATGGCTTCGTTGTACGCTCCAATGGCAGAATACAACTGGCTGTTTCTAAGCAAGCAAAATAATCATAACCAAACAGCTCATGATACTCTGATTTTTACTTGAAGAACTTATTTCCCTCCTCCCTGGCTTTGAGACTGACATCGTTGTTCTTGGAAGCTCTGGTTTTTGGCCACAATCCCAGGATTTCCTGGGAAGTCCAGCCCAGTTTACTTCCTGTTAAAATACCCAGAACCTTGTGGATTTCTTGCTTATCTGTCAAGGCTTGGTCCAAGTCTCCTGTTTTATTTCATGGATCAGAGCAATGTTAATGCGCTAACAAAATATTAGTTAGTTAGTTGTTACCTTGATAATGTTCTTGTAAAACTGGCTTAACCTCTTCCACCTTTTGTTTGATAATGTCAAAGAAGAAGCAGGATCCAGCCGTTACCGGATGGACCTCCATGTTTCACGAATTTTCGTTGTCTTTTCTGTCAATGCTATATTTAGCTAGAAACAGTTGATGCTCTCGCACTTTCTACACTACATGGTCACCACGTGAAATCTTACAGAGAATAACCGAACTCAGTCTGACGCTTTCGTTTAAAACTCTAAGCAAGCTTTCTTGCATTGAACTCTGTTTAAAGTTACGGTACGGTTGGAAGACTGCCAATATTTACTTGCGCTTAAAACGGGGGCACATGCCGGCTTGCGAAAATTCTTGCTTTCTTGAAAGTTTCAGTAATTTCTGCTTAGCATCAAAAATCAAAAATGGGCAAGAATAAAAATAAGAACAAGAAAGGACCTGCTCAGCCAAAGCCATCTGTCGAGCAAAAGGATCTAGACAATGAGCCAAAGATTGTCGAGTTGTCAGATGAAGAAGAGGAAAAGCCTGTCAAGACGGACAAGGCTCCACCTAAGCCAACGGACAAACAGGACAAGGTCACCAAGAAAGACACTGACAACACTGTCAAGGAAAACAAGGTCAACAATAAAGAGACTGACAACGTTGTCAAGATTGTCAAGGAAGACAAGCCAATTGACAAGAAAGAGAAGATTACCAACCAGAAGCAAGACACAAAAGAGGACAACTCAGACGAAAAAGAGCCAGTGAAGGACAAGAAAACTGATGATGCCAAGACAAGCGCCCATGACAATAATGATAAAGCAAAACCTGCTCCTCAAGGAGACTGTGTGGTCTGCGACAAGCTGGCCAAGAGTTTTTGCTCGGTCTGCAAGCACGTCTTTTACTGTACCAGAGAGCATCAAAGACAGCATTGGAGCACTCACAAGGAAGACTGCAAGACATTGTCCAAGCTTCCATATAGGGTAAGTTGTCCATTAACATTTGTCCGAATTGTCCAAATCTTGACAACTGTCATCGTTTTAGGTTGAAAGGAACGACCAGATGGGCAGATTCTTGGTTGCCAACACTGACATCCAACCAGGACAGCTGATCTTCAATGAGCTCCCAATGATAATTGGACCCAGGCAATTGTCCAAGCCAGTTTGCCTGGGATGCCACATAGAGCTAAAGGACAAGAAAAGCACCTACAATTGTTCCAGGTAAGTACTTAGATCCAGATCCTTCTTAGAGTCCATTGGACTGAATATTTTTTTGCAGGTGCTACTGGCCACTTTGCTCAAGGAAGTGTGAAGATAGCCAGTACCATGATCTGGAATGCAGGATCATCAAGGCTGGTGGTGTCAAGGTAAAGGTGGACGTGTTTGGACAAGTCAACATGATGTATGCCTGCATCACCGTTCTGCGAGCTCTGGCTCTTCGAGAAGGATCTCAGAAGATCTGGAAGGAGTACACCAAGTTTGAATCCCACCTGGAAGAGAGAATGGGAACGCAAGTGTACACCAAGGTAAGCTAATTGCAATTGATCAGACTGCATATTTAAACATAAATTATGATTGCAGGTCAACAAGGAGAAGGTTGTCTTCTTTATCCAGCATTACCTGAAACTGCTGAGTCACTTCAGTGATCTGGAAATCCTGGAAGCCTGTGGAAAGCTTGATACCAACTGTTTTGAGCTGAGGACTCCAGAGGCAAAAAATCTTAGGGCAATGTACAGACTTGGGTCAATCTTGAGCCATGATTGCACGCCAAACACCAAGCACACCTTCGATCCGGATTATGCTGTCAACCTTTTTGCAACGGTTCCTATAGGTGAGATCCAATCTGGAGATCAGGTTTTGAACAATGCTCCATATGCTGTTTCAGCCAAGGGATCCGTTATAAGCGTCAGCTACACTCAGTCCTTGTGGAACACCATGAACAGGCGTCAACACCTGAAGATGAGCAAGTGTTTTTGGTGCAGGTGTGCCAGATGTAGAGATCCAACTGAATTTGGATCTTACTTGTCCGGACTCAATTGCGCCAAGTGTGGCGGTAAAGTCCTCTCCTCTGATCCGTTGGATCAAGGCGCTCCTTGGAGGTAACTAACAATCCAGATCCTCCTGGACGAAGTCCAGATACAGATCCAATTTTCAGGTGTCAAAAATGCGCCCACACCCTGGATGCTCGCCAAGTCCGTGACGGTCATGAGCGGCTGACAGAGGAGCTGCGCCAGCTGGACAGGTCAGATCCGGACAATCTGGAGGGATTTTTAAAGAAGTACGCTACCGTAATCTCAGATGACCACCAACTTGCTCGGGAGATCCATTACAGGTATAATCCATTCTTTGACATCAATGACAATTGACAAGGTTGTGTTTTCAGTCTTGTCCTGTTGAACAAGTCCAAGGCTGGAGCGGAGCATCTGCCAACTCACAAGTTGCTGAAGAAAACAGTTCTTTGCAAGCAACTTTTGGATTTGGCTGACAAAATTGAGCCTGGTATGACCAAATGGCGCGGTCAGCTCCTGTTTGAAATGCAATCGGCCAATGTCATTCTGACTCAACGCGCAGTTGCTGAAGGACGACTTCCAAAGCACAAAGCCCAGGTACTCACTCACTATAGCTCGCTCAAACAATTTCAAAATTACTTTGTATTTTCAGGAACTCTATGAAGAGAGCGTACGTCACCTCAGTGAGGCTGTAACAATTCTACAAGTTGAACCAGAAGAGAAGGAGGAAATCCAGAATGAAATGGCAAAGCTCTCCAAGCTCATTGAATCAGAAATGGAAGACTAACATTGATGCTACTACATATTTTTCAATGGTTGTAAACATGGATTAAACATGAAATTGACCAATATCCAGATATTGGAGATCCTGCTCAAGCTCCTTGATATGCTCAAGACTCATTTGATGCTGGGGAAATCGTCCTGGTCCCATATCAATCCCGGTCAGAATTTTCATTGCAATTTTTTGCTGTACCAATCCAGGATTCCCTAAATATGTAAGAAAGTGTAAAATGTTCTAAAACTATGCAATTGCCAGTAAAATTACCGTTCTTGAAAAGGGCTGAAAACATTTTAGTGACCACGAGTTGAAGTCTCCTAGCTTCAGCAATGTCATTGTCAGCCACAGCTTTGTTGATTCCATGGAACAATTGTGGTGCAAAATTGTAAGATGATCCAATCGCCGATTCCAGTCCAAAAGCATAGTGGCCAAGGTAAGTCTGGAACACATGGATCAGGATCTGGATCTGCATGGACTTTGCTGGATTACCTCATCGCTTCCAAACAGGAAGTGGAACGGCTTTCCATTGGATCTTTTATGGAGCAAGCAGTCGCCAGCCTCTGCCAGATCCCTGGATGTGAACTTCAGTCCAGCAAGAGTTGGAATTTGTTTCACTCCCTCCTTCAGGAAATCCACCATTGACACTACAGAAAACATTATGTGCAACTAAAAGCAATTTGTTTAATTATCTGGCTTACGGTTAAGATGAGTGAATTTGGGGATGTGATAGTACAGACAAGGAGTGTTTGGCGCAGCCTCTGCAATCCTTCGAACCCATTCCACTAGCTCATCAATGTTTCTTGGAGAAACATACATTGACGCCAAGATGCCAATGGCAGTTGCACCATGTTGTTCAGCATGTGCAGCCTGAAAAAATATGCAATCACAAGAGCCTTGACATTGAAGAAAGCCATACCAGTTGTTGAGCTTCGCGAAAGCTGCAGCCTCCAACTTGAATGATCACAGTGGGAATCTTGGATTTTTCGCTCAACCAGCCTTCGGCGATTCGTTTTCTCTCGTCGAATGTCAACGAATACATTCCTTCACCAGTGGTTCCATTGACTAAAATACAAAAAATATAAATAAATAATGACTTATTTTGTAACAATAAGTTACCATAGACTCCGTTGATTTGGTTTCTTGCGAGGTATGAAGCATATTCCGGGATCACTGAAGCGTTGATATCACTGCAAAATAAACAATCTCTGGAAACAATTTTCACAATCAACGCACCCCAAACTTACCCATTTTGTTTCATAGGAGTAAAAGTGGCAGCGCAGAGACCTTTAAAATCAAAGTCTGCCTGTAAGGTAGAGTAATTAAAAATTCTGGCATGATTTCCAAATTTTAAAATGAGATTCCTTAGAAACATTTTTAATAATATTTTTTTTCTAGGTAAAAAAAACGAGTTTTTTAGCTCACCATGTTATCTAGCTTCAGCCTCTGCTTAACAACTGCTAAACAGCATGAATTGTTATAAAAGAACTTGTCTCTTTGTAAAATGTTTAAACAAAACAATTATGAAATCATCAAACTGTTGCAAGTGATTTGACGAAAGATTTATTTCTAATGGACAGTTGACAAGTCACAAAAACATGATTGTCATTTGAAATGAAATTGACCAATGTTGAGGGATTTCAGGTCTTCCTGGAGGTCTTTGGCATGATCCGGATTCATTTCAATTTGCGGAAATCTTGGTGGACCAAGTTGGATTCCTGTCAGCAGCTGCATGGTCATTTTTTGTTGAACCAACCCCGGACTTCCTGCACTTGAATCCATAAATACTGACAATTAATGCATTAATAACAACCTTACCATGCTTGAAAATTGCGTTGGTCATATTTGTCAGGATGAGTTGCAACTCGCGTGCTTTTTCAATGTTACCACCATCTACGGCTGCGTGGATTTGATGGAACAATTGTGGAGCGAAATTGTAAAACGACCCGATTGCCGATTTCAGTTCATAAGAGTATTGTCCAAGGTAAGACTGAAATTACACAAAAACGGTGCTGTGACAATTGACTCCCGAAAAAATAATGTTCCAATTTTACATCGTCGCATCCATGGAGGATCTGGAACGGTTTCCCGTTGGACCTTGTCAACAGCTGACAATTTCCGGCCTCGCCCATCTCTCTGGAACTGAACTTTATTCCAACCAATGTTGGAATACGCTCCGATCCTTTCTTGAGGAAGTCCACCATTGGGACTGAAAATTGAACGATTGGTGAACGAAAAGTCTGAACCAAAATGAACCATTTTTTTACGGGAAACATGAGTCAAATGCGGAATGTGATAGTAGAGACATGGAGTTTTGGGAGCAGCTTCAGCAATCCTTCGTACCCATTCCACCAAATCGTCAACGGTTTTCGGTGAAACATACATTGAGGGCATGATGCCAATTGCCGTAGCACCATTTTGTTCAGCATGGGCTGCCTAAAAAATATTCTTTTGAGCCTGTTTTGCACTGGCAAAGTCAATCTCACCAATTTTTGAGCCTCTCGAAAATTGCAACCACTGACATGGATGATAATTGTTGGAACCTTGTCCTTCTCTTTCAGCCAGGATTCAGCAATCTGCTTCCTTTCGTCAAAAGTCAGTGAATAAATTCCTTCGCCATTGGTTCCATTCACTACATTTTTTCATATGAGTTAAAGTGCTTGATTGTTTATAAGTAATAGCTATTTTACCAAACACTCCACGAACATTGTTCTTTGCCAAATGTTCTGCATATTCAGGAATCGCCGAAAGTTTGAGATCGCTAGATGACAATGTTATAAACTGGATTTCACATAAATATTTCATTTTTACCCATTGTCCTTCATAGGAGCAAACGTGGCAGCGCAAAGACCAGAAAACTCAAACTCAGCCTAAAATTGAATATTAGTTTTTCAATTATTTTTCAAGTTTATTAAAACTGTTACCATGATGACAGCTAAAAATTAAAACAAATCCAGTATTTGAAAACAGCACCCTCATTTTTATCATTTACCACAACACCACAAAAAGGTAATTTTTGACATTTTTCAATATCAGCCCAAACATGCAGGTTTGATCAATCTTTAATCCAACAAAAATAATACATCTGGGTGCATGTTGTAAAAACATTTACAAGTCGTTGAGGGAGGGCGGGGGTGTGATATTGCGATTGCTAATTTTCCCTTCAGAATTGTCATGACAATGCTGTCAATCAAATTCTAACTAGACATGTCCATCAAGGTGGTGGAATAGCATTCATTGACAATCCATATGTTTAGTCCATATTTTGTGGTTATAGCTAAGGAACTGGAGAAAGGGGAGCCAGTCAAGGTTACATTAAGACAAAAAAGTTTTATATTGCTCTTCATGGTTTCTAAATAAAATTGACTTCATTGCAATGAAAGTAGTTTTATGTTGGCCTGTTCTGTCTATCCAAAAGTACAGGCATTTCATTTTATTCTGGCACGATTTGTTCCTATTTTTGCATGCACAAACGTCTCTTGAGATTTCATGCTCTACTTATTTATTTTTATTGACTATGACTCAGCGTGATCATGAGTTTGATGGAATATCTAAAAATAAAAACAATCCAAACTGAAAGATTTCCTTTTCGTAATTACCAAGGAAATGGACAAAAGCAAAGTACGATTTTTGCATCAACTTTATGTTGATATTGTGCGTTAATGTCTTGCATTTCTGGATGAACTCAGTTCACCAATAAAAAAGCATTTGATTTTTGGAGATATATTTTTCAAAGACCACACTTAATAGAGACTGATTTTTTTTCGTGAAATTCTACGAAATAAAAACCGTGTTTCATGTTTCTCGCCTCCCTGCGTCTTTCTGTATAGGTATTGATTAAACAAAACCATCAAAGCAGAACCAGATCCTGCTTTTGCTTTCCTGCAAAAAAGGGTGTTTTGGCTGTTTTAGCTGCTTTTCTTGGTTATAAACAATGGCTAGATATCTGGTAGCGACCGGGAAAACCATGAAAAAGGCCTTGTTCCAGAAGACAAAGATGGATTGTTGTAAGGTTTGTTTTAGAAATACAGTGATTTTTGCCAAGACTGGACTAGGACCATCAATCTAATATATTTAGTTTGTATGGCTTAACAAAGGTTACACAGTGATTAATATTTCAACCGTGAGAAAAAGCTGGTTAATCTAAGTTAATCCTGACTTTAATTGGACACGTCATGTCGACAAGGTAATAAGAAGTGTAATACAGTTTTGCTGTTCCTGTGAAAACCAAATGTAAGTCAGGAGTCAGTCTCAGTACTGCCCTGACTGTGGTCTAGTCAACAATAAAACAAAGAGTGGATTAGAATATTCAAATCAAGCATACTTAATTGTATTACATTGGACTTTTATTACAACTGTTACATGTGAAAATACCCCTTGCAGAAATCAATAGCTAGGTCAACATACAGTCATAATTAAAACCAATCGCGTGAAATGGAGAGAAAGCTAAATCATTGGCCATTAAACTAAATCAATACTAGACTACATTTTTATGACGAACCATCTATCAAAGCAAGTAAGTAAATCAGCACCAACCAGTGGAAGTTTCCAGCAAAAGACATGCTTATTTCCGGTTTCATAGCCTTTTTTTACCGGAAGTTGGAAAAGTAGGTCGAACAAGTCATATCAGTCATTGGAGCTAACCACTCCTTTTAGTGATTGTTGTTATTCCACAACCACTTCCTGCTTTTCTATGCCAAGGTAACATTTGATCGTCAACAGTTACGGACACGGTTGGCCACATGACCGTAGTGTTGGACTTCGCTGACATGGAGGAATATCCAGATCCTCCCCTTGTCGATCCGCTGACAGAGGCTGCCAACGCCCACCTGGCTGCTCTGGCAAAGGCCGAACAGGCAGAGAAGAACAAGGCCGAAGAGGAGGCAGCTCAGCAATCCCCTGAGGTAATCCATCATGTCAGCAGTTGTCAGTAGTTGTCAACTGACATTGTTCCAGGATACCGATCCAAGACAACCAACCACCCCAGCTTCCTCCAGCTCTGCTTCCCTTGACGAACTGCCAGTGAATATGGCCAACTTGCCAGCAAAACCTGACAGTGATGATGCTGCCGCGGTTGCCAGCATTGCTGCCAAAGGCAATACTGTCAGCGCTAGTGGCAGATCCAGAGTCAGTGTCAAAAATGCCAACGAAAGTCCTGACAGGAACAAGCTGTCCGTGCCAATGCCTTTGGTGGAGGAAAGCAAGGAACCAGGGGTAAGACATGGACTTGGTTGGACTGATCCAGGATGTCAATTGACATTGTTCTTTTGTTGTCAACAGATCTCCTACTTTCTCACCGTGCCACCAGTCACTCTCCTTGGTGACAGGGAACCTCCTCCAAAAATTATGAAGGAACCTAGAGGCCTCTATGCAGTCCAGCGGGATCAGAATCCATTCCAATGTATTCCAAGATGGCCATCCGAGTGCCAAGTCCTTCCGCAAAGGTAAGCCCATGCTTATTTCCGGTGTCAGCTGACGAACTTCCGGTTTATTTCAGAATCAAGCATATCCGGTCCGTGCCAAGCGTTGCTGAAGTCTTTTATGAGCCAACTGGAAAAGAACCTTGCCCAAGACCTCTTGGAGAAGATCATGGTATTGTCGTGTTTGACTACATGCCAACAAGTCCGGTGAATTATTTCAGGTAAGTTCACTTCCGGTCTAATAGAAATTCATCGACGCTTTATAAAGCCGTCCCCTGCTAACTTGTCCAATACTCATCCTATAACCAGTTCAGGGGATTTGTGAAATGTTTTTTTGCCTAAAAAACTGATCGATTTAATAACAGTTCACTTCCGGTTTGTAAAAACACCCCGGTGGTTTGCCGATAAAAAATATCTAGACTCTCTCATGCAGATACTATTTCCCTATGTCACTGATTTTTCAGAGGGGTGCCACTCCGAGTTCAGTTTAGCAGTAATGACAGGTAGCCAATTAAAATACGAATGACTAAGCTCGATAAGATAATTAATATCCGGAAAGGACAACAAATATTTAAAAGGACGTCTTTAACATATTAAGTGTTAAACTAACCCTTCTAATAAACCAAGCTAATAACTTATATTTTAGGACTGGCATCCGTTAATTCATAAAAAAATAATGCATTTTTTTAAAAATTAAACCGGATGTTGTCAATCTACTAAAACATGTAACAGGACGAATTTTCGAAACCTCCGTCAGCATGAATGTTTGCATGCTGCATACCATTGTAGACTGTGATCAAGAACAATCCTGTTCAAACATGTCTGATCTTGATTCTTTTTAGTCGGAGCGTCCTCGGGCCCACGCCAAACGGGCAACCCGATCCAGCTGCCGCCCCCTTCCAGCCGATGCCAGATCCACCGCTTCCGGATTGCCTTAAGTTCGAATCCCGGTTTGAGTCCGGAAACATTGCAAAAGTCATCCGAATCACGGAAGCATACTATGAGATCCACCTACGACCGGATTACTACACATCCAAACACTGCCAGTGGTTCTACTTTCAGGTGGGATCCAATCCATTCATCAATGTCGGTGATTGCAGACTGACATTCTTTCAGGTTCAAAATATGAGGTCAGACTTGACGTATAGGTTTTCCATTGTCAACTTTAGCAAGCCAGATAGTCTTTACAATTACGGCATGAAACCGGTTCTCTACTCGGAAATCGAGGCTGAACGCCATTACGTTGGCTGGAGCAGAGTTGGAAGCAACATCAGGTATGACATTAAAGTAACAATTTTTTAGGAAAATCATAAGATTTTGTTTGTTTTACAGATATTACAGGAACGAGAACATGTTTGATGAGGAGGAGGGCTACTCTTTTACATTGACGTTCACGCTCAATTTTCCACACGATAACGATACAGTTTACATTGCGCATTGCTATCCATACACCTACAGGTAATAATATAAGATTGTGAACAATACTAAAGAGCAAATTTGGATTGGCCTGACACCCTTTCGCGTGCTAAGAAGTCAAAGCCCTTTAGCTTCTCAGACGTTGACGACAACCAAAACCTGAATGTAAAACCATGGTTTAGCAAGGTTAAGGCCGATTTCATGTGGGCAATGCGAAATATTTAGATGAGCAAGGGTGTTCAAGACATGAACTTTCATGACAAGCTGTAATCATTTCGGTGGTTCCCCGCTTCTTTAAATAAACCGTACCTTGACAATATTGTAAGCAATCTTAAATAGGGATTTTGAGATTGGATCGACAGAGTTCCACTGGCCTAGAATCATTTGCAATCCTTTGTGATTTGCATGCTGCCAAATCAAGGTCGCAGTCTGTGAATTTTACCGGCTAAGACCAAGCAAAAAGGGTATTGTAATAAATCCAGCACTATGGATCGGAGGAACGAGGATTGACTAGCGTGATGGAAAACAATGAGAAATATACCATGAATGGCCTTCATTTTTGTTTGCCTGTACAGTAAGTATATTGACAAAAAGGTTGCTACTGGATTCGTGATTGACTGTAGGTTTGGTTGGCTAGGAAAAAGTGTTACAAGGTGAAATGGTAGCGGTAAATCAAAGGCAGTACTACTTATTTATCAGAGTCTCAGAAAAAAATATTGTCATTGCTGCAAGTGGTCTTTTTCTCATTGCATAACCACCTGAGCCACTTGGCCAGATGGTGGTCCCAAAAGTTTTTTCATGAAAAAATGGACAAGTCAGTCAGTCTCTCTTTGGAATGGAAAAGCCAGCAAAAAACTTATTTTACGACAATTGCGTGTTGCGCCGCTTACAACACCAAAGTTTTTTTTCGCAATTTTCTTTTGGACTGTTGGGTCCATTTTCCTGAAAAATATTTATGTTTGAAATCCCTTACAATTTAGATGATTTACTGAATGCACACAAAGTAAATGAAGGAGGTGACAAAACGTCATAAGACATGCCATCAAGGTCATTTGATTTCCATTCTCAAGGACAAATGGGAAGACCACAAAAGAGCATAAGTAATGGCCTTTTTCCTTGCAATCTTGCAATAAAGGCCTATTTTCTTTCAAGGTTCAAATGTGACCTTGACGTAGGATTGCTGCATTGTACCTGCTTCTTTGTTGTTCTCAAAAAATAATATAGTCACGTGGTTTTGTTTTGATTTATTTCAGTGATCTGCAAGAAGATCTGGCTGCCATTCAAAACAACGAAGCCAGGGCACGCTACTGCTCGCAGAGATTGCTGTGCAGAACGTTAGCCGGAAACAATGTTTACATTCTGACCATCACGGCTCCTGCATCCCAGGTTTGTTTACATTTCTTCAAGGATGATTGGGTTGACAACTTCCGGTTTTGTTTGTTCCAGGAGGACCTGAAGAGAAAGAGTGTTGTGGTCCTCTCAGCCAGAGTCCATCCTGGTGAAACGCCAAGCTCCTGGATTATGAGGGGAATTCTGGACTTTCTCACTGGTGAATCCAACGTGGCTGCTGATCTGAGAGAGCGGTTCATATTCAAGGTACCAAGCTTAAAATTGTTTTTGGATCTTAATCCAACAAACTGTTCCAGGTTGTTCCAATGCTCAACCCTGATGGAGTCATTGTCGGAAATACCAGATGCTCCTTAGCTGGTCGAGATCTCAACAGACAGTACAAATCGGTCATCAAGGAGGCCTTTCCTTCAGTCTTCAATGTCAAAACCCTGGTCAGAAGATTAATGGAAGAGAGTGGCGTGGTCTTCTATTGTGATTTGCACGCCCATTCAAGGTACAATCCAACAAAACCTTGTCAGCTGTTTGTTTACATTTGATTGCAGAAAGTTCAACGTCTTCATCTATGGCTGTGAAAACAGACGGCACAGCGAAAAGTACCTCAGGGAGCAGGTCTTCCCGCTCATGCTTCACAAAAATACCGCTGAGAAGTTCTCTTTTGAAGACTGTAAGACATCGTTGATCCTTAAGACATTTAATCCTGTTAATCATGTGATTCATTCCAGGCCGTTTCAAGATCCAGAGGCAGAAGGAGTCCACTGGCAGAGTTGTCTTCTGGAACATGGGCATCACCTACAGCTACACCCTGGAAGCTTCTTATGGTGGAACCAACATGGGATCCAGAGCTTTTACTCACTTCAACACTGAAGACTATGAAGGCATTGGCAGGTATGGACACTGTCATTGACATCTATGGAGGAATGATTTGGTCACACTGACAATTTCAGGTACTTTTGTGAAACGATGCTGGACTTCCAGGATCCATGCCCAGTCCAGGAGCAACTAAGAAACAAGATTGTCAGCCGACTCATCAAGGAGGGATCCAACGCTGACGATCCGTCCAACATTGCCTTGTCAGATTACAGCAGCCTCAGTTCTGGAGGGGAGTCTTCCCTCAGTGATGCTGAGGAGTCTGCTAAAAACAGCAAACAGCAGCCTGCTGCCAATGCCAACGCCAATGCCAATGCTGCCAATGTCAGCTTCATTGCCAATGCCAATACCAGTGAAGATACTGCCAATGCCAACAATGCTAACATCGCTGACGATGAGGAGGCTGACAATGAAGAAGCAGAGGCTCAGGCAGCTGCTGAAGAGCGGAGGAGGGTTAGAAGGCTGAGATCCAGAAGGGACAGGAGCAAAAATGCTGGAGCTCACTTCAGCCAAAACATGTATCCAGATTTCAGACAAGTGGTAAATAATAAGCAATGTCTCACTGTAAACTTCCTGCACTATATTTTGGGTGCTTTTCAGGTTGACAGGTATGGATCCGAGATGAGGAAGGTGGGAAGCGACAAGTCCATCAGCAAGAATGGAACCAGCAAAGCCACTCCATCCAGGACTCCCAAGGGGAAGTCCAACAACAACAATCCTGGATCTGGACCGGGGTCCAGCAATCCAGCAGGACAAGCCAATGACAATCACAACAATTCGAATGCCAACAGCTCCAGCACTGGTTCCAAGAAGGGGAAGAAGAAGTTCAAGCGATCCTTGACAATGACTTCTTTGCCACTGTCTTTCTTTAAGGTAATGGTATAGTTTGAACTGACTTTAGAACATAATTAACTTGAGCAAGTGCTTTAACAGGGATGTGCTTCTGGAAACTCTGGATCAGCCAAAGATCTCCAGAGCAGATCCAGCCACAATACTCCAACAGTGCAGGAGAAATCCTTTACAAACAACAATTCTGAAAGGAATGTCACCAAGTTTACCATTGGAACATCCGACGAGGATGATGACAATGACGACGACACGTCCAAGTAAGTTGTCAAGACATTGATCCAGTGATCCAGGTCCTAGACCAATCCCTTCTGTTTTAGGGATCTGGAAAAGCTGTTCTGTCCATTGACAGACTCCAATGGAGCCCCCTACGAGATCGTAGACAATGATGGAAACCACCAACATTCTCTGAACAATCCACATGTCGGTCCAACTGGAGGAGAGGCTTTGTCAGCTTCCTCCTGCAGGAGGGTCCAATCTGAAATTCTTGCCAGTGTTTCCAGAATCAAGAGTTCCATTCTGGGCAGAAAAGGTGGCTTCTTGCACTCCTACAACCTTCTAGAATCCCATTCCAACAACAGCCTGGCATCCATGACATCCAACAGCACCTTGACAGTGTCAAACGTCAAAGACCATCATGTTCCAGTGGTGGGCGGGGTTGGGGCTGAGGCCACGCCCATTAAGATAACTCCGCCCACTCCGACAAGAGGAAAGATTAGAACATCCAAATCCCATGGATCTCTCAAAAGAGCCAAGAGTCCAGCCGCTCCAACACTGGCAAATCCAACGTCCAACCCCAATGCCATCACTGTGTCCCTGCCATCACCTGCTGGAAACCGGAAGTCCCAGTCGGTTTCCACTGACACTCCCAATAAAGGAGGAGGGGGAAGTGGAAAAGGCAGCAATAATACTGGAAATAGCAAAGATCACAACAAGGGCTCAAGTCTCAAGAACAAAGCTAGTAAAATCAGGAAGGCTATTAAGGGTGACCAGCAGCCTCCTCCACAAAGAGGCAGGATTGGATCCAACAGCTCCATCAAACACCACTCTGAAGGTAAACAAGATTCCATTTAATCATGATGGCTTTCAATTTTGTTGGTTTTTTTTAGCTGGGAGTGGATCTGAGACTCCGCCAATGAAGCATGGCAAGGGGAAGAGTTCGAAGAAAAAGAAGAAATCCTTGAGATCGGCCCACTTGACGAACAGTTCCAATGGTCGCAAAAATAACGAGAAATAAGCCTGTTTTTTTCTATCATTTTAAATTCCATCTCTCTAGCTGCTTCAAATGTAATATACGCTCAGATTTGCATGTTAGGTTACAGGCATCAAAGTTAACCACTCCTCCTGTTTTAAAGATTGATGCTACTAAAGTTGTTACTTGACATCGACAAGCAAATAAGGTCGTGGGGGTGTAAAACCTGCGTACGGTCCATTCTAATGATAATTTAAAGATTGGGAAAACCAATTCGTGTATCGTGTATAATCTGTTACTTACATATCAGTGCGTTTAAATTGCTCATCAGTTGGTTTGACACATGTTCAAAATCAATAGAAAGCAAACCCCCATTTGATTTCCATAATCATGGACCGGAACGTAACTGTACCAACCAACAACGTACTTTTGCCAGACACCCCTACCAGGGGTTCCTTTTGATCCCCGCTCCATTATAACAAAAATTTCAAGGACTCAAATTCCGTTTGTGCAAAACAAAATTCTCGCAGACGAGATCATTTCCCGTTGAAATCGTCTTCCTCCTTGGCTTTCACTTGTTGCTTAAACGCCGTCGAAGCAGGGTGCTTTCTAACGAGATAAACTGGTTGATCCAGACTTTCAGGCACAGAAAGAAATGGCGCGAAATTCAAACTTCGTCTCAGTATCAAAGTTGTGTTTTGGTTTTGCTGTGATTGTTGTGACAGTAGCAAAAGCTGAGACGATCAGTTGCAATCTCAGTTTGAAGACAGAAGACAAAATGGCAGTCAGTCCATTGATTGTCCTGGGTCGAGTAAAATCTAGCCAGGGACCGGAAGTGACTTTAAAACTGTCAGCGATAAAAAGGGGTGTGCCACGTGGTCAACAGCAGCAGTACTTCCGGTAAACAACCTTGCTTACAAAATGAACCTGCATGTCAATAACAATGTTTACAGGATTCA
>JAAUYL010019427.1_pt1 | contig 23118 bp, 26 predicted proteins | sample 7278011 | NCBI WGS metagenome assembly JAAUYL01 (sample SAMN14350225, study PRJNA611818) | marine sediment metagenome | isolation source: surface marine sediment (1.8m) | place: French Polynesia: Moorea | collected 2018-08
AGCGAGCGACCGGACGGAGAATTGGAATGTGGAAGTCCAAAGTTTCCCTTCGTTTTAGGCAGAGAGTCTCTGGCGTACCATGTCGTCCATTTTGACTTGATCCGCCGCGAATTTACGGATGCCTTCACTCAATTTGTCGTTGGCCATCTGCTCTTCATTGAGCATCCACCTAAAAATAATGCATAGACGTTCAAGGTCTATTGGTCTATTAAAATAAATGCTCCGTTGAGGACTTTACCTGAACTTGGACTCGGTGACGTTGATCTTCTCAATGTCCATTCCTTTGGCAGCCTCAGCATCCAAGCATTTTGGAACGGCATCAGTGGAGGCTTCCAACTCGCCCAGCAATTTGGGACTGATGGTCAAGAGGTCGCACCCGGCCAGAGCCTTGACCTCTCCGGTGTTCCTAAAATGATCCCATGATGTCATATGTACCATAAAGTAAATATATTAAAGAAGTACATTTTAATTACCTGAAGGAAGCGCCCATGACGACTGTCTTGTAGCCGTGGCGCTTGTAGTAGTTGTAGATCGCGGTGACGCTGACCACCCCCGGGTCCTCCTTGGGCTCGAAGGTCTTCTTGTCGCCATTAGCAACGTACCAATCCTAAGAAAGATATCGAATTTTAAGGTCAAATGACGTTATATAAAGGCCCGTGAAGGTACTTACCAAAATCCTGCCCACGAAGGGGGAAATCAGGGTGACCCCGGCCTCGGCGCAAGCGATAGCCTGAGCCATAGAAAAGAGAAGGGTCAAGTTGCAATGGATTCCGTGATGAAATTCCAGATCCTTGGCGGCCTGAATACCTTCCCAGGTCGAGCTAAGTTTGATCAGGATCCGATCCTTGGAAATCCCTGAAAATTAAAAACAAAGTCTACTTGATGATATTGCCAGTAACACGAATAACTAGGATTCTTCATACCCTCCTCCTCGTACATGGCAATCAAGGCCTTGGCCTTCTCGATCTGAGCATCCTTGTCGAATGACAGCCTGGCATCAACCTCGGTCGAGACGCGGCCCGGAACAACCTTGAGAATCTCGCATCCAAAGAGGACGAACATTTTGTCGACGGTCTTCGCAACCTTTTCCTCCAGGGAGCCTTCGTAGGATTGGCCAAAGGCCACTGCTCGATCCACAATCCCCTTGTAGTCCTCCATTTTGGAGGCGGCCAAAATCAGGGAGGGGTTGGTGGTAGCATCCTGAAATAGCATAACAGTATTTAAAATAATAACTTTCATTGATAAATGCATTAAAATTACCTCAGGCTTAAACTTCTCCATGGCAGCGAAGTCGCCAGTGTCAGCGACCACCTTGGTCAGTTGCTTCAATTGCTCCAAGCTAGACGCCATTTTAGTTCCTGAAAAATATTATATGCTTAAAAATATTTCAAATCAACACATGTTTCCCAAAAAGTACATAGAATAGATACATAATTATATCCACCCGGTAGCAGGTGGTGTATGCAGGCACAAAAAACAGCAACTTTTTAACAAAACCAATTGAAGAAAACCGGGTTTTACCTTTTTCTTACTTTTTCCACGTTTTATCGTTCAAAAATTAGTTTTGAAACTGACACCGAACAAAACTTTTTAGCCGGCTAGGATATCTTCTACCAGAAACCACGCGCGACTTGCCGGCGTTTTATTTAAATCCCACGCTGTGCGTATGCCAGTTACAACGATAGTCTTAGAAGTGCCCCGAGTTTCACAGGTGCACAAACCAAATTCTAGGGGAACAAATCTGCAAAAATTCCTGCACTTCACTATCTCACCTTAACCACCCACTACAGGAAATTGTTCACTTTTAAGAAAAATCCGTGAAAATACCATTTTTGCGTGCAGTGGGGCCGGAAAATATTCCCCCACTTTAGAGATAAATAAATAGATCTACTCGAGAATTATAATGCTGACACGACCGGTTATTCGGGAGACTTTAAGAGAAGACACTCCTTAAAAATTTCCATGTTTTTGACTCTGGCAAGAAAAATCTTAGAGGTCACCTTCCAAAATTATGATTGAGATTTAATGGGGTTTTCCTTGTTCTTAAGTACCTGTAATTTCACTGGAAAAAATAGTTACTGAAAGACAGATTTTTGTTTACAAACTGCTCTGCTGAAATGGGGTGTTTTTAATTTCAGCTGATTGGCTTCAACGGCTTGCTTTCCACGCGATTTTGTTACAGCCACCTGGTATATATAGACACCGTGATAAGATGTACCCACCTTTTTTGATTTACTTTTAAATGCCTTGTCAAGCCAAATAGAACTTGATTTTGAAATATGAAACTTGAAATTTCAATAACCGCAGAATTTTTATCACTCCAAAATCCCTTGTAAAATACACACATTTATTTGAGATATAAATTCCATTAGACTTCCTGTGTAACGACAGACTTTTAGCTATTTTTTACTGTTTGAATAACGTAACTTACTTAGATAAGTAACTTGCGCGACATTAAAATGCAAGTAAACTTATGTGAAACAATATATTAGGGACAAGGAAGGAAATTTTGCGTTTGGCTGCAAGGCATTCCTTTGTCAATTCCTTTTAGATATATTTTCTGTCCAATTTTCCCAAACAATGTGTTTCGTATGGTATTATTAGCGGTTTCACATAAGCTTTAGGACCTTAAAACAAGGATTTTTGAAAGAAGTTTGCCAGTATAAAATATGAAAAGTCGATAATTTACAACCAAATTATCTCGGGGTCTGGTTTAGGAAAATCCAAAATCACCGGTTGCATTTGAAGGTCAAGATTGCTAAAACTAGGTGTGCCACCAGCGCAATTTTTATGCATGCTAATCCGGATTTTTTTCAAGAATCATTAATTATGAATTATAGAGCCTTACCTAAGATTTCTATAAAATATCGGAAAAGTGTGATGTACAAACAATGCTGACAAGAATTTATTGATCAAACATTCACAGAAATATAGAGAAAATGGCTCAGAGTGACTGCATTTTTCTTTGCTGTATCCCATTCCAGGCAATGTCATGCTGTAAAAACCTACCCAATTTGTGTGCAAAGTGTTGTCGAAAGCCCAACAAAGTTTCACAGAAATCGGATGAAGTGGAGGAGAATTTTGAAGCCAAGACTTTGTCACATCAGGAGGGAGCCAAAGTAAAGCCTGTTGGAGTAAAAAAAGGTAAAGAGATTGCGTGATTATTGGCAAAATAAATTGCGACATGAACATACACACCTTGCTTTTTGGGCTTGTCATACATTGCTAGTGATGTAATCGAGTTCGAGTAACTCGATACTCGTTCGAAAATTTCGCCAAATTACTCGACTCGAACTCGTTCGAAGGAATTTCTGAGATACTCGAAAAAGCTCGAACTCGGAATTGCAAAATCGAGTAAATTTTTTTGGGATTTTCACTCAAAAAATCTGAATTTTTTAAGCAAAATATTATGAAAAATGCAATTTTTTAACGTTTAATGGGCATTACGAGGGACAAACTTGAGAAACTTCATTTTTTGGGATATTTTTGATGGTGTTTTTTAACACATTAAAATACTCGAAAACTACTCGAACTCGGCTTTAAAAATTGGCCAAATACTCGAACTCGACTCGACTCGAGATTTGAATACTCGGTCATACTCGAACTCGAACAATTCCTACTCGATTACATCACTATACATTGCTGCATTAAGCCTACATGCAATCAAGGCTCATAAAAATAAGTAAAGCCTTGATTATATGTAAACGTTGTCATATAATTCTAAGAAGCTTGTGAAATGCAGTCACCGATGGCCATTGTATTGAGTAGATTTTTTTCATAAAAATGCATCAAATATTTGATTTAATGCAGTTGCTTTGATTAGGGTTAACCTGTTTTTAGACAACTTGGCGTTACCATACAAACTCAAGACAGTTACTGACTCTGACTCACAGAATTGAAGCTTTTAATTCCAAAATGTGAAATATTTTGGAATATGTACAGGTTGTTTTCGTAGTTACAGACAGACAGAGTGAGGAATTTTTAGTGCTGGAGAGCACTCCCCTTATGGAGTTAAATAAGCTCAATGCAAAAGAATCAAAAATGGCCTTAACACAGCTGTGAATCTTCGTGAAATTTAGTGCTTTAAAGTTTGACAATTCCATCCAAAAATTATCCTCGACATCTTATTAAGTTTTACAGAAACATGGGCATGGACAACGGCAATGTCGGTAAGAAATTATTGATACTTTCTACTCCAATGATTATTTATCAGTCAAAATTGCGGTTTGTCAATGTTTGAACTTCAACTCTGGTCATGTCAAATTGCCGGCAAGGTTTGTGACTTTAGGTCACTGCTTTTCACAATGAAATCACTGATAAGCTTTGCCAGAAAATGTTTATTATGTTGCTTCGCGCTTTCAAAACAATGTTGACACTAGGGCTTAGTTCAGGTAAGATTTAAGAAGGATCAAGTTCATTGCATTGCATGATTTGATTGCTAATAATAACGGTTGTAAACTTCACGATTCTGCTGCAATATGAGTATTTACTTAAATAAGTAAGTACTTGGGTTTCACAAAAATGAATTCAGAGATAAGAAAATTTGAAATTCATACTCAAAGTCAACAAGCTAGACTTTATCAGTACAAATTCTGATGGTGAGTGCATCATTCATTGCATGAGAGATATTTATGATTTCAATTTATTGACCATTAAAACAAAATGGCCACAGCACCTAATGCAGATTTCAAAGGCACCATAAATCAGCGCCCAAAGGGTTGGAAGTCATACGTTCAAGGTATAAACGTAAATAAGTCCGCAAATTAAGACAGCTCTTTTGCAAATCGAATCCGGAGAACTTTCAATATGGAGTTTAAATAAACAAACACAAGCTGCAAATGTCAAGTGCGAATAAACCTAATGTTATACCCACGAGGTCTTGCATCTCATGACTGGTGTCAATGACTCACTTTTTTCAGAGGTCCTCGCGAGGTCGACTTCGATTCGGGATGCCTTGGACAGGCTCAAGAACAGCACCGTCCTCTTCAAAATCCGGGATAAGGGGGTCAGGGGTGTCAAAGCTTACAGAAGAAAATATCGCCTTGACCTGGCCGACCTGAAAATCCACTATGTCCCCAACAAAACCATGAAGTCCCAGGCTAATTGTGCCGCTGGAGGAGGTAACTTCTAAATTGTCATAAAAAATATATCGATACTTTTTTAAAATAACCCAAAAATATTTTGTGAATAGCTCTGTTCAAAAGGAAAAGAGGTATTTATGACTCAATCTCCCTTAAATTGCTTGCATGCAATTGTACGTTTGCTTTGTGTTTTTTCCCATATGCCATTTGGCAACTTTTTATTTCACGGAACGATAACGAAGGGCCAAGCCCAAAAACAACATTATATGCTTGGCTTGCTTTTTATGGCTTCTTCAGAAATTGCACTTTTTTCAGGAGTTCCGTCAATTGAATTAGGGGACATTGCTGAAATCCGGGCCGGACATGGAACCGACACTTTCAATAAAATCGTGAAACAAGCACGGGAATCTTCGGGCAGACCTGATGCCGTCCCTCGGGTCGACGATGTCAATTGCGCCCGAGGGTTCGCATTCAGCCTCATTTTCAGAGATGATACTCCTCCACTCGATTTGGTCGCCGAGGATGGAAACGTTCGAAATCTTTGGGTCGATGCTCTGAGCCATCTTGTTGTGACGATCAGGAGCCTAGGACAGCAGAAGGAATACGAACTGTAATGCAACCTGATTACTCTAATTAAAGACCTTAGTAACAGTAACTTAATCAACGCTGCAATTATAGGTACTTGAAGAAGCAGTTCAAACAGGCGGACAAGAATGGAAATGGTTGCTTGACGCTGGATGAGTGCGAAAATTTGATCGAGCAGCTCAACATCAAAATGCCCAAGGAAGACCTCAAGAGTCTTTTCAACGCAGCCAATCTCGAAAAGGAGAAGAAGGGGAGCAAGGAGGAGGAGGCCCTGAACGAGAACGAGTTCGTCGCGTTCTATTACAGGTAATACAATGCATCCCATACCTTTTGATAATTGGTCTTTATGGGCTTTGATATTTTTGCAGCTTGCTAAAGCGTCCAGAGCTCGACGAGGTCTTCATTAAGTATTCAACGAACGACGCCAAAGCTGGACCAAGGATGACTGTTGAGGATCTGGCGAACTTCCTCAGGGACGAGCAGAAAATCGAGATGGTCTCGGAAGAGTGCACCAAAATAATCGAAGCTTTTGAGCCCACTGCTGACAAGACTACGTTTAGCAGTGAAGGTATTGATACTCTGCTCTACACAGTTTAACTTTCCCATTTTACAACTTTGATTTCAAGGTTTCACGCACTTCATGATGTTCTCCGAATGGCAAGAAATCACAGATCCATCGAAAACCAGCGTCTACCAGGACATGACTCAGCCATTGTCCCACTACTGGATGGCATCTTCACACAACACGTACGTAGATATATCGGGTTGAACACAAATCCATGATTGTCTTTAAATCATGACTATTTTCAGGTATCTCGTGGGAAATCAAGTCACCGGCGAGAGCAGCGTTGACGCTTACATTCGCGTTCTGAAAGAGGGGTGTCGTTGCGTCGAACGTAAGTAGATTTTTTTTAATAAAACGGGGAAATTTTTTTCTGAGATTTTTATTGTTTAGTGGATTGTTGGGATGGCGATGATGGGGAGCCGATCATCTATCACGGATGGACTTTGACATCCAAGATTCTGTTCAAGGAAGTCATGTCCGACGCGATCAAGACTTATGCGTTTCACTCCACCGATTACCCTTTGATTTTGAGCATCGAAAACCATTGCAGCCTAGAACAGCAGGTATAAATGCTCATATTTTCTTTTGAGTTTTGTTTTCAAATGATCTTTGTTTTTCCAGGACGTCATGGCTGATCATATGCGATCCATTTTGGGCGATATGCTCTACACCGACCCGCCGGATGATTCAAAGTAAGGACAATAAGCGTGTTTAATTGTTGATACTTCTGTTTACGTTACAAATTGTCTAGGAACGAATTGCCCTCACCGGAAGATTTGAGGGGAAAGGTTTTGGTCAAGGCCAAAAAATTGCCACCGGGAAAAAGTCAGGACGACGACATCGATGAGGCTGATGGGGCCGAAGACGACGATGAAGTGGATGAGAAGCGCAAGGAAAAGGCAAAGGTATTTAACTAAAATGTTGCAATAAAAGCTTGAGGTACCCATCAAAACTAACAATATGATGCCATCTAATCTAACCCACTAATCATGGTTTTGTAGGGAGCTAAAAAGGCCAAATCGAAAACAAAGGTATTTTCGTCTGTGAAATCCCAAGTCTTATATTTTGTTCACTGTGCACGCTTACTTATTATTTTGATCTTTAAATATTCGTGAAATTCACCTTATGTTATTTCCTTGTTCTTCAGAAAATTTCGCAAAAACTGTCCGAATGCGTGAACTACATCGAGGCTGTCCATTTCCATGGCTTCGAGGCTGCAGAAAAGGAGAGCAAATATTACCACATGTCCTCGTTTGGCGAGACCAAGGCCTTCAACTTCGCGGAGGATGTCGAGGACGGCCAGAAATTCGTGAAATACAACACCCGCCAGATTTCGCGAATTTATCCCGGAGCCAAGCGCCAGGACTCGTCCAACCTGAAGGTTATCCCACCCTGGAATGCCGGCTGTCAAATCGGTAAGCAATAAAATCGATTTTCCTCTGGCCCTTTTATAGCCTTTATATTTTAGTGGCACTGAACTATCAAACCGAGGACAAGCAGAACTTCATCAACCGGGCCAGGTTTGCCGACAACGGAAAGTGCGGATTCGTTCTGAAGCCGGACTTTTTGCGAGACTCCGAGATCAGCTACTGTCCGGTGTCGCCGTCTTTGCTGTCGGCAAAAGATTACCCTCCTATGAAAATCGAGGTCACCATAGTGAGCGGGCAGCATATTCCCAAACCCAACGGAAGTCTCGAGGGAGAAGTTATTGATCCCTATGTGAAGGTAAAATCAAGCTTGAACCCTTTTTCCTATGACAATTGCAAACTTAGGATTCATCGTTTTAAGGTGAGGTTGCGAGGCCATCCTGAAGACGAGCGAGACTTTGAGCACGAAGAGGATGGAAAGAAATTGAAAAAGAACAAAGGCAAAACGGAGCACGTGCCCAATAATGGATTCAATCCCGTCTGGAAGGAAACATTTTCTTTCACGTCTACCGTTCCGGACTTGGCTTTCTTGGAATTTAAGGTCAAGGACTATTCGAAATCCGGGACTGACAAAGACATTGGCGCATTCTGCTCTCCACTGAGCATGATCCAAGAAGGTATTTGAATGAGTTAAAATTGTGTTTACTTGTAGGTTTTCAATGGCTTTGCATTTTAGGCTACAGACGTGTTGGATTAAAAGATTACAGCGGGAAGGACCTCACCCCTGCTTCCCTTCTCGTCCATATTACGAAAACTGTTCTGAACTCTTAAACGGATGCTACTTTAATATTGACAAATGATGATACCATTGTGTTCAAAAAGGTGCGAAAATTGTGACATGAAACCTCCCTCCTAATCTAATAATACTTGTTTTCCAATTTTACCTATCTACCTAAATAATCCAACTATGCTTACCAATGTTTAACGCTTGTTTTCCCATTACAAATTATGTATTTTTCTATAATCAAGGCAGTATAATAAACTAATTAAAATTGCTCTAAATATTACGTTAGTTTTTGATGATCTCGATTCGCTGATTCATGCCTTCATTGACCCTGGCGACGAAATCGTACTTTTTCTTGACCTCTTCAAAATTGGGAAGTCTCATGTAACTGAAAAATGGACAAATCAGTTGACCAATTCTGAAAGCCAACTTGAGTCATACATAAAGTACAGCTTCGATAAAATCCTGAAAAAAAAAATCCCGTTTCGATAATAACATTTGAAAAGCATGTGACATTTTAAAGAGATGATAAAAGCCAATGAAAATACAAATAAAAGTATTTCGACCAATCATATTTTTTCACTCGCTCAAATGTTATTATCAAAACGGGAAATTTTTGCAGGATTTTATTGAAGCTGTACTTTACCCTGGGCACATTGGCACTCCGAATCGCTCAAAACAAGGGTAGACTGAATCGACAAACGAAACCAGAATGTATCTTGTACCGGAAGTGGTGGCTAAGCCTTCGTGAAAATGCGTCACCCTTCCAGGATGAGCTAAGATGGATCCCTTTGGTAGATCCAGCTCTGAGCAGTTCAGCCTTATAAAAGAAAAGACATCCTTGCCAGCCGTTGTGGCTTTTTATGGGAATAGTGTTTACCTTAAAAACTTCGTCCCACCACCTGTGAAATCCTGGTCCATCTGATTCAAAGCCACATTGAGGCTGAACAAAGAGTTGTCGTTGTGAGGTTTGAGTGCAGGCTGCTCCTCCCAACGGTATCTAACGGTAAAGAAATGACCACCAAGATCATAACCGGGATGCCCCGGATAAAAGGTGCATTTCCGGGGATAAATGTAATAGTTGATGAAGGCCATCCAGGCCTCTTCTAAGCCATATTGCCAGAGGTTAATGTCTGTTGTAGGAACAGCCTCTTTCCTCTTGTTTCGATCATCGTAAATCTACAGATGAATTTATTGTTAGTGAGGGTAGTTGCTACCTACGTAATTGCTTGATAAGAATCATACCTCGTGATTTCCGGAAGCAAACCAATTGTTCTCCCACTCAGCCTCCTCTATCCACTCGTCGCAAAACGTGTCGGTAAACATGGTCATCTTGTAAGTGTCCCGACAGGATCCATTGCTGACAGTTTCGATTGGCAGCACTTCTGGCATAATTTCAGGATCAGTGGTAAAGGTCTTGCGCACCTAAGTATAATTGCCAATAGCTGAATAATATGAAATCACCATGGATCAAACGATGTTTACCTTATCAATGATGTAGCGTCGCTCCCACAGGTCGTGATTCTCCAAGATTCTGGTCAACTCTGGATGGAACTTTTTCTCGGGAAAATTGAACAAATTGATTAGCTGACCGTATGTGTTTTTATTGACCAGGAACATCTCGTGACCGGCGGCCTTCACGGCCTCAGAGAAGACAGAATCCAGAAGGGCAAGGTTGTCAACAACGTTAGGGCTGTTGGAGTCCTTGTTGCTCTTGATGCTGTTGTCCTCAAAGAAGCGACCGGGATCAGCTTTGAAAAGATCAGTTTTGACCAGCATGCAATGTCGAACGGCTTCCACAGCTTGGACACAACACTTTGACCTGTCATTGATAGCCTCCAGGTCGCCTAAACAAACTAAGATTTAATATCGTCGAATTTTAAGTGAAATTGTTGCTTGCCTTTTTCATTTCCATCCCTCTCTTTTTCGAGATTTGGAATACTAATCCAATATGCTGTGTCGTTTCTAGCATCGACTCCCCTTCTGGTCAACACGTCCTTAGTCACAAAGTTGGTGCCAATCAGAATCTTTGGATAATTGTAGTCTCGAAGACCTCCTTGAGTGACTAATTTGGGAAATGAATGAGTATCGTTCAGCGGCTTTTCCAAGCCGACATCACAAATTCGCCTGGCATATCCAAATTTTTCGTAGGTCTTTAGGAAAGGAGAGATGATGGTTTTGTCTTGTTCAACAAGGATGTCAAGAGTATCGGTGCGCTCAAGTTGAACCACGGACGAGACGAAGAAGATGTATTTTGTCTTCAAAGTCTGGGCTCGTTGGATGGTTTCGAGCTTGATTTTGACTGGGTCTTCTCTTGCAAACACCGTTGTTGACCTGTGGCAGTTTTTGGTTGATGATCTCAAGTACTTAAATTAATGAAAAGGTTTTTTACCTGTATCCAAGTTTCGACCACTGTTTTACCGACGCTTTGACAAAGTCCATTTTGGTCACGTTTTGGACAGTGACGTAAACATGGATGTGGTTCTTGGGGTAGTCCAAATCCTGGATTTTTTGAAAGAACTCTTCAAGGAACATCGACTTTTTGCCGATAACAATTGCCAGTAAGACATTGTCCTTCTCTCCACCTAATTAATTGGAAGTTAATAAATGGAATTTTTATGGAATTTATTTTTACCCTGTTCGGACGATACACCACTAATGCTGACTAATAACACAGATAAAAATATTAAGATGTGCATAATGAAATTAGCTTTATTTTTTGGCTAATACGCAACAGAAGTGAAGGAGATTTTGGACAGAAAACTTGCCGTGTAACGTTTTATTTATCTCGATGATTTTAACGCGAGATATGTAGAGAGCGTACTTTAGCACACATGAATTTTTCCTGTGAAGCTTATGGTTTCACCTGCCTTTTTCTTACTTCTAGAGTTAAGGAAATACATAGAAACAAGACTGAAATTGTATTTTAATAACAAGAACAATTTAGTAACCAAGGTCAAACAATGAAACCAGTAAAACCAGCAACAATAAAGTTAGAAAATATATGCTTTTATTTCTATTTAAGACAGAGGAAAATGTGTCAATAAATGCTATCAAAATACAACTGCTTTGGTATCCGTTCTACAAAAATGCAAGATTTCAGCTGCCATGTCTTCTAAGTATCACAAAACTATTTTTCTTTAAAGTTTCTTCATTTGGCTGAGGCATTTTTCCATTGAATCCAGATAGGCTGCTAGCGCTGGATAGAGTTCGGCTTTCAAGTTACAGCCCATATTTTTCGTGAAATTTTCTCGACTTGGAGCAGTCTTCAGAGCCACCTGAAAGAAAAGTGAAATAAATCGTAAAGATAGAACTTAGAAGCTCAGCTTCATAAACTTACCCCATACACACTTCTAATGACATGATCGTGGTGTGGCGCTAGTGTCGATTCGTAGGCTTTGTTCAAGCAGTCTTCGAGACTTGCTTCGTCTTCAGATTCAGCAAAACTCCTCAGGAAATTGTGGAGGAACATCAGATGCCGACTTAACCAAAGTATTGCCGACGTGGCGGAAGTCGGCATTGACGCTTTATCATTCAAGCCATCCTCGTCAAGGATGGCGCTCAAGCTGACATATTTCTCCGGATTGGTCGCAATTTTCGTTTTCAGACTTTTGATGTGCCTTCTGACCTCAGTTTTCAATGGATTGAAACTGGACTTTCCCAACCAATCTGAAAATATGTCGACATCATGAAGCATGCACACAGAATTCGGAATTCGATTTGATTTGGATTTTACCGTAAACCACCAGAATTTCCTCACAAGCATCCAAAAATGTCTTCAGTTGCGATGCCGGAACCGGAAATTCGTGCTTGAAAGGGAATTTGCTTTTATTGCCGTTGACTGTTTTTGTTGGAGTAGAATGCGCTGAGCTGGAGGACTGGTTGAGTTCGAGATTAACCTGGTTGGGCCCGAAGACCGATTGAAAGCCATTGTTTTCGTTGATTTCGGGCAGTGTCGTCGGCGACACGCAACCGGAAACCGATCCGGAGCTGGTTCGCCTCTTGGACGAACTTCCGGGCTTAGAAGCCATTCCACCCACTGGTGTGACGCTGCGCTCTTTGGAATTCTAAAACCGAAATGGCATGAACAGAGAAAGAGATTTACTACGGATTAACCAGCTCAGTCACCCTCTTGGATGAAAATCCATTCGGTTGAGAAGGGTCCGGTTTTGAGGCATCGGCGAGGTCCATCGTTTCTTCCAGAGTTTTGATGAAAGTATCACAAGTTGCCATAAGGAGATTGCTGCCCGAATTAAGCTGCTCCAGATTGACTTTTGGTTCTCCATGGTCTTCAACGGAGTCCCGGATGGTGTGGACTTGTTGCATGAGCAAATCGCAGTACAACCTCAATTCTGACTTTTTCGACTTCAAGGCCTGTGATTCCCAAGACGGCGACGACCGACTTGTTGAGGTTGGAATGTTTGGATTCGGTTTTAAATCGACACTGGCGCTCGAAGCTGTCGAGGAAATCCTCCGTCGGCGATTAGCAAGACTGGCCTTTGCCGATCCCAAAGCTACGAGCCATTGCTGTCTTTCCTTCTCACTCTTGGCCTTTAAATAGAGGTACTGGTCGCCACTGACGTTCAAATCGAGCCTTGTCGAGTCAGTCGGATGAGGAATGATTTCGCAGACGTTGACGCAAATCGAGCCTTTGCAACCTTGGCTGACCTCTTCGAACGATTTGTAATATGAAAGCACTCCGTCGTCCAGGATGAACCATCTGGACTGCCAGCCTAAAACAGAAATCGTATGCCCGAATTTCAAAAATTCAGTGAAAAGGGAAAATATTATGATTTTTTATGCGCCGGATTTCACGAGTTTTCAATATTTTTAAAATAATTTAATTCTTACCATTCCAATAATTGGTCCACTTGAAGAGTTCTCCCTCCATAATGAAGTCATTAAATCAATTGATAATCACTCTATTTTATAAATTCCATCGATTATTCAGTCAGACTTTTTGTTCTGTTTCACGGGATTCAGTCTTTTTGACACGGAGCAATTGATTTTCAGTGTGGAAGATTCAATTACAAAATGGCTTCACCTTTTCAGCGCAACAATAATCTTGGTATTTGACTCTTGGCAATTTGGCATTAAAGACTATTGCGAATAAAAATGTTACATAGGCAGAATTAAATGTCACTCTTTCTTTTGCGTTGCGATGTATGTTTTGCTTTTGTGTTGGGATTTTTTGACAGATGGAAATAAACCGAACCGTTTTCCAAGTCAATCTCAAACTTTTACTTCAAATGCAACAAAAAAAGCCAACAATTTTGCTAGATAAGTTGAAATGAAACACGACTTTTGCAAAAATATAATTGCAGCATAATGCATTTTGTATTTCAAATGCAAAAGTGGACTCAAAAATGCTAGTAACAACCAACTTTTTGCCTCGAAAATTTGAGCTTTCTACCCTACACTCTAACAAAGTAGTTTGACGTCACAAGACGCAACGTAGGCACCGAAGCCGCGGGAAAATTCAAATTGGGTTTCAAGTGAACATTAATTCATGTTGATTTTTTATAAAGATAAATTAAGGAAGGACCAATCTTTAAAGTTTTGTTTATCAATTTTTACCTGTTTTAATTTTGATTTTACAGAATAACTTTTTATAAATTATAAATTAAGTCGGCTGCAACGATATGTAAACGTCCTACTTATTATACCTTCATATTCAAGAAAGGTTGAAAGGTTTTTTATAGGCAAGAATTTTCTATTTTATTAACTAACTTGTACATAAGTATTAAACTTAAAATCTTGTCAGTGAGCTTATTACAGTTGAAATCCAAACTAGCAGGGGTGACTTTTTTCTTTCCGGTGTCTCATTTTATTTTATGACATAATTATAGCTCTGTTCACGTTTCACAAGGAGGCTAAAATAACCTAGGTTTTTTTACATTTTGTTGTATTTACTAAAGGTTTGATTTGTTTGAGCATTAGCAACTACTAAGTAGTAAGTACAACGTACATAAATCTTTGGTCATTACTTGCTAGAATGACAGTTTTAGTAGGTAGTGTAATTTCAAAGTGCATCAAAAACTGCAAAATCAATTAGACAGAAGGTGGATCTTTATCTAAAGTTCAAGCCTTTCGGTTGTACATTTGCACTTGCTTTTGCATTGTTTCATTTTCTCTTCGAGCTGATTCCTCATCGAATTCGAGACAGCCGACGCCTAAAATTAAATATATAAGTAGGTTTTTATACTTTAAAATATATTTAGAATATTTTTTTACCATCTAATTTTTCCAGATCTACCCACCCGCGCCACCGGACACAGACCCCGTTCAAAATCAGGGGCGCGCAAATGTGCACCTGCAAAGAAAAAATAAAACAAACAAATCATCCTAGTTTTTACCCTTTTTTGATGACGGTGGGAGTTTAGGAAATTCATTCAATATCCGCAGAGCATTTTTGTAATTCACACTAAAGCCAGGTTAAGTGTCGCAAGAAAAATGGAAATAAATTTACAATGCGGCACCCAAAAAAATACTATTTTAAAAAAGAGGGTGATTTATACCAGAAAATAATCGGAGCTGGGGACGCCGAAATAACTTCTACATCAACAAATTGAATTTGCATCTAACGGGATACTTTAAGCAACTGAAGCAACAGCTGTGTTTCACATTAACATATCGTTAATAAAATTGTTACGATTATTGCCAAAAATTGCAAGAATCTTGTTTTTTTGGTAAACAACTGTTGCCCAGAAAAATTCCCCTGTAAATCTTGTTAGTCAAAATGAAATACGGCGTGTCATGACAGTTCATAAAATCTCAGCACCATAAAACAAAACTTTAATGACAAAGCCGACGAAATTAGATACGAGTATTTTAGAAATAATCCACAAATCAAATCTTACCTTGCCAGGCTCTTTTACAAAATCACAACCATAAACGGCCATATGATGGGGGTTCCAAGTGAGCAGCACTCCCAGCCCTGTCGACAAGATTGCCTTGAACATGAGAAGATATGAATAATAAACAATTTAATGAAATAATGACACAATTAATTGCACTTACAATCTCAGTATGACCTTCTCTGCAACCGGTTTGAAATTTGGCCCGGCGCTCATCTGCTGGCCTCTCCCGAAAGGGTGTGTATCTGACCTAGAAAAATTGGGGGAGGTTGAAAAAGCTATACTTAAACCTCACCGCAGACCAGACGACTTTGCGGTTGAGCAAATTGGATTTGTTACAGCTTACAAGTATTGCGAAGCAACCAAATATTGGGCAATATTATTATTAGGCTGGACTGTGCTGTAAACCATAGGTATTTAGGGCATCGAGGCTCTAAATAAACTCTTTGTTGCAAAAAATACAATGGCCTCAAAAATAGAGCTTGTAGAAATTATGCCTTTGGAAAAGGAAGTGTGTAGTGGCGTATTATTAGAGTCTCGCCGGTACCGAATGCATAGCAAATTATCGAGCATTAGACGTGAATTCAATTGTAGTGTTTTTTATTTACCCGCGAGCAAGTTCGTCTATTTATGCATTCACAGTGTACTAAAAACAGTCACTCAAGTAAATAATGAGAGGGTCTGTCATCAGAAAACAATTGAGTGATAATGTAGCTTAGTAGCTACGTTAAATCACCCTTCAGCAATCATTAGATAGGTGAACACAAAAAATCCCGTATAGCTAAATGAATGCATGTTTGCACTGGATTTGGCTGTTCGCGCATTCCTTTCTTTCACCAGAATTCTAGAGAGACAAATGATGACGAATCGTTCTTTGCGGTTGGCCAATCGCTCTGCCAAAAAAGAGTCAGAAATAATTGAAAAAACCTACAATTTACAGTGGCCGCAAAAAACCAACAAACCACCAATAACATCGATTTGATTTTGGTTTGGCCTTGTGCCTTCGATTGGCACTGAAGGGTTGAAAAGTTTTTTGTGCTCTTTTTTATTTACCCTGGGAAACCAATTTGACTTTGTCGGGCAGTGTGACATTTTAAGCAAAATATTTAACAACAGATAAATGTGTTGAAATAGGCGTGCGGCAGGTTGCTTCCTCTGGATTCTATTTGTCTATGTCAAACTGTTAGCGAAAGATAATCTTCACAGAAAAAAAGACACGAGTTCTTTTTTGAAGTATTAACAGTCAACACACCACCTTAGCTTATTGCTTTAGTTTACGAGCAAGGTAATGATTTGTCTTCGTGTAAGCAACCCTCTTCTAAAGCTCACACAGCTTCTTACATTAGTATTTAGTATGGATTGATGATTTTCCAAGCAATTCAACAACTGAGCTCTACCCTATAAAAGCACAGAAGAAGACTTTCCCATGGCGAAATTGTAATGACCAACATAAAAAGGAGGACTTGATAGATACGTAAAATCCAACACTAACATCCATCAGTGACAAGAGATGAGAAAAGAGCAGTCGCGGATTACTGTTTTGATAACCTATACAGCAATACTCAATACAGTATCTAATTATGGTAGCACCAATAAAGGATTGAAATTTGAAAAATCAGTAATCACAGTGCATGTACCTCGCTTTTGGTTGCGTTTCGCTTAAAGATGTCCTCAGTTTCAAATCGGGTTTTCTGATCTGGTAGGACTCTAGGAACTCTGTACCACATTTTGTGAGGGGACGAATGATGGTGGTGATTGTTGTTGACAATTCTCCCAAGAAATCTCGGGTCAGCCCCCGGGCTGACATGGGGATAATCACCCGGGAAATTGCCGACCCCCTCGGGAAACAAGTAGACCGGGGAGTCCGGCGGGATGTCATAGCTGCCCGGCCCGGCACTATTGTACTGATGTATCATTTTGCGTCCGATCCGCTTGAAATGCACAAAGCAACTGGTGCCCTAAATGTGGTTCATTATTAACTTAGCGCGCCACGCGCAAGTACTTCAAATGCGCGCCTCGATTTGATTGAATTATATTTTTCGGAAAACCAAACCAAAGGAAAAGAAACCTTCTTTCTTGTAAAAAAGTTAGATATTTATGGGGGCTCTCTGAAATGAAAGGATTTTTTGTACAGATGGATTGACATGAATTGTCCATTATAAACGGCCATCCTTTCTGATTTTATCTCAGCATACCTTCCACAATGGCTTGAGCAAAAAAATGTAGGCGTCTTTACGACTCAGATTTCCGTCGAAAAGTGTCGTCGTTTCAAAACAAATTCTCTCAGTGGTCAACGGTCCCTCGGTACTCCACCCTGCCAGTACCACATCTGACTCATTTGGAGCCACTTCGTTTGATAAGTTGATTGACTACCTAAATTGATATCTAAAGAAAAATGGCCGCCCTTGTGCCATTTGACCCAACCACCGCTGATATTATTCTTTGCTTCGGGAAAGAATCGATTCCTGTCCATCGGGAGGTCTTCATCAAGTCCTGCTATTTCAGGTAATTTGTTCAAATACAAGAGAAAACAGTTAAAAGAAAAGACTTTTTAGGGCGTTACTAGCCTCTCATCCAACAAATCAAGACACCAAGCAGCTGAAAATCGAGGTCGAGGGACACTCTGGCAAATCAATAAAACTGAGGCTGTTGAAGGTGGTCCTCAAGTATTTGTACTTGGACACGTTCTACACCGACGTCAGGCTGTGCACCGCCGACCTGATGGAGGTCATGGACGAGGCTGCGTTTTTCGGGGTACCCAATCTCGTCGACGAGCTGATCGAGGCCGTCAAGAACAACCACGAGGACAACCCGAAGCGCTGGGCCTTTGCACTCTTGCCGTTCGCGAACTGCAACGCCATGGTCGACTTGAAGGAGAAGTGCTTGGAGAAGTTGGAGATCAAGCCCGACCTCACCCTCAAAATGGAGGCTGAGATTCGCCGGCTCGAAGTCGGCCTCGCCATCGACCTTTTTTCGCGAGACTCTTTTCATCCGGACGAGCTGCTTCTCTTCAATGCCATCATGTCCAAGATCGAGGCTGCGAGGCCGCTCGGAATGAGAAGAGGAAGTGGTATGGTGGCGTTGAACGAGAGAGAAAAAAGAGAGTACAGAGAGCTTTTGGACACGGTGAGGCTGTGCCTGATCCGGGCAAAGGATCTCAAAAAATATGTAGCACCAATGAACGCCTACGATCACCAGCAAATTGACGAGCCGATCAGGTTGGATAAAAATGGAGGCTGGAACGGCCAGAGAGGCCGGGGAGTTCAAGGCAAAGATATTTTTTAGGAAAGCACATGGAAAAACTTTAATGTAAATATGTTTTATAGGGACTAAATCGGGTATCGCATGTTGCACGAAGATGGCAAAAATCAAGAAGTATGGCCTTCGAAGTGGCCAGGGAGACCCGATTTTTAAGTGCCTTGGAACTCGAGCCAAACTTGGTTTTCGCGGCTATTTTTTCAAAATCACCTTGAAAAATCTGCATTTCATCAACACGATCCGGATCTGTTATCTTAAGGTATCATACACGTACTAATAACCTTCGAAAATACAAAATCAATTCAAGTTGAAATTGCAGAAGCTAAAATGGTCCTTATTTGTGAAAGTTGGAAGCCTGAAAAGGAGCGGCACTGCAAACAAAATCATCGCTGACTACTCCAAAACGTTCTCAATTAAGTCGACTTTTGTCGACATTCCATTTACTCCTCGGGGAGTAAAATTCATCCGGATCTACTTGGCGAACGAAGAAGGCTCGCAAATCAATCTCAATGACTTCAAAGTCCAACTGTTTCTCCTTGGCGGACGAGACCTATTCTTCCACAAGAAAATGAAAACCGCTTTTTACGGTACAAGTAACTATTCATGTGTTTCACGGGTTTTTTTTTGCAAACGAATCTTTTTCAGCGCCAATTTCGAACGTGGCTACAAACAAAGATGGATCTAATGCCACGGTGGTCTCTCCCAAAACGGGCAAACCGACCCAGATCCTGCTCAATGGAATCAAGTATCACACCCAGGAAAAAGGGTTCGTCGAACAGGAAATCAAAGATGAGGCCACGTCTACTTCCGCTTCCGGCCTCGTGGAGCACTTTTTGAAGCCTTACGCGCGGAAATTCTCCAACGCATTCGTCATTTCTCTAGGCCAACCCTTTTATGTCGACAGTTTGAGGTAGGTAGTCATCGGCCATCGCATTTAGATAAAGTCAAATAATTAATATTTATAGGTTCCTACTGCCTACGGTTACCGGCGATACGTTTCGATACAAAGTTTTCGTAAGCGAAGATATGATCGATTGGACTCTGGTCGTTGACAGGAGTATGAAACCTCGTCGCGGATGGCAGGTTGTCCCATTTAAGAAACGACTTGTCGGTAATTATCATTCATACATAAGCTCATAATTCCTAATACGACAATGTCCCGACTAAATTACTAATTTGCAGTCTACGTCATGATCGAGGGAACGGATTCCACACTTTTCTCGGGGCAGAACACCAAACTATTTCGACTGGTCCACTTTGAATGCCCAGCTCAATGTCAAATCTCGCCTCGAGATTTTGATGATGGAGAGCAGAAGGAAAACGAAGATGACATCCTGGACGACGGACTGAGGTTGCTTTTCCCGTCTGATGCTTAAATTTATGACTTTTAAGTCGATCTTATACGGAAACAAGTTCAATAAACTTCCAATCGAACTCATCCATGCGGTCAAAGTTCGTGCACCTCTTTTGTAACAATTCTCGGAAATCAATTTGATCTAAATATGAAAACTCAAATTGCAATAAGGGAAATTGGTACTTGAAATAATTGCATTTCATGCATAACAAGGTAAGTATAATGCGGGAGGGCAAAAAAGGGTGCATATTTTCTAAAGACCATTCACAATCGTGCTAGTTCTTGTTTCCGTTCTCTTTCCTAAACCAGTGTGCAATTAAATTTTGATTTACAAATGAGGCAGGCAGGTGATTGAAGCTCTAAATATTTGCGTGCTCTTATCTCATGCCCTGATGGTCAAAATGCATTTCAAAGTGAATAAGTAAATGAATAGGGAGTAATTTTACAAGCTGAAAGGTAGTTTTTGCACTACATACCTTCGAAATTACATATACATCAAAAGTCACGAAACCCTTTGCAACCTCATGAAAAGGGCATTTTTTGTAGCTACAACCATGGAGGGTTTTTTCCAACCTCCAGAAACATTGTGCGTCTGATTGAAGTTCCAAATCAAAGCCTACATGCAAAAAGTCAAAACATTCAAGCAAGGGAATCAAATTCGCATTTTTCGCGTATGGGTTAGCGCACTCGTCGCATCATGTTTCTCCTTATGCATTTTATTTTTCAGACCATCAAATCAGTCTTTCCGAAAAGCTCGACCAGTAAAGAAGCCTATAAAAACCGAAATGCATTCTTGGCCCAAGGTAAACACTTGAAAACACTTGAAAACACTTGATTTTGTTAAAGTTTGTTACTGAACATATTTCCTACCATTCAGGGGCTAGGTTTGCTAGCTTTTCTCTTGAAAATAACAATAACAGCTACATCTGAAAGCAATGGGCACTTTGACTACAGGACCAAAGTGGGCACTGGACGATTGGGAAAATTGCGTAAGTATTTCCTTTGAAGGTAAAAGAATGACCCGTTATCCTGGATATTCTGTTTGCAGTGCCAATTTTTCAAGTTGTGAGGTACAACGACAATAGCCATTAGCTGATTTGAGTTCCAATATCTAGATATCTTTATATTTTCCTTACATTTCAGATTTCCGAACGACCCTTGCGATGTTTCTGGCGGAGCAAAAAATGGGACTTGTTACACAGAGTAAGCATCGATATAGAGTCAATCATTTTCTAAGTTTTCTTATTTTCACAAAAATACTACATTTGTTGTTTTTTTCAGAGAAGAATGCACAAATCTTGGCGGGACCAATGGTGGCTCTTGCGCTTCAGGATTTTGAGTTTGCTGCATAAGTAAAACAACAATAAATAGGCTGTTTAGACATATTGTTTTTTTACTTATTTACTTTCCAGTAACTTTAACGTGCGGCGCCACGTCGTCTGAAAATTGCTCTTACTTTGAAGTTGCCACCCCTTCAGCTGGAGCTTGTCGAGCTCAGATTTGTCGAGCTAGCGCCAATATCTGCAGCATTCGACTGGATTTCAACACGTTCGTCATAAGTGGCCCTAATACTTTAACCACCAGCGACACATCTCTTTTGAGTAATCATGTTGAGCTTCATATTTACTTACACAATTATCTACTTAACCCATTTAAACACTAGGTGGACAGGTTGTCGTTCCTGGAGCAACGGGGGCTGCCACTCACTCTCAAACAGGGCGCTGTTTAACTGATAAATTCACAATTTCCAACCAATTCACCATTCCAGAATTGTGCGGTACCAACACCGGCTATCATGGTAGGTTAAAAGTATTCGAGTCCAAATGATCTCTGTTAAAATGTGACCTGATTTTGCAGTGTATTTTGAGGCCTCGAGTTCGTGCAATTCGCTGGATTTTGAGCTAGGAGATCAAGCAGTTGGATTGACTGCTGTTGCAACCAGAACTTGGAGCATTAAAGTAGAGCATTGCTGTTTAGTCTTTGACACCTTCTGTTTACAAACTTTTACCATTTTTAGGTTACACAAATTGCTTGTACGGACACCAATTTGCCGCCCCAGGGCTGCGATCAATGGTATACTGGAACCCTGGGAACGTTTGAGAGCTTCAACTATGGTTCTACCAATCGACATTTGGCTAATCAGCACCAAAACATTTGTTTTAGGTAAATAGAGGACCCTATATTTAGAGAAAAGTAATGAATATCTAGATGCGTACTTTTTAGGCGAGAATTGGGCTTTTGTCAAATCTGCTTTTCGTCCGATGCAGCATCAGATATTTCAATTGGTGGATGGAAAACCACCGAGGAAAAGGCAGTTGTAAAAGTATGGAGTTGTCTTTCTGGGATAATTTTTGGCTTAGCTGGCTGTTTTCTTTTCAGGGAAGCATTTGTTGTGCCTATGGCTCAAAAGGCGAAAATAAAGGAGATTCTGGAGGATATGATTGCATCATGATTCCAGGAGCTGTTAATACGTAAATATTCTTTTTTTGCCCTCGGGCTACAAAGTTAATTTCCCAGGGGCAAACAGTTGTGATTTTATAGAAAAGCTACAGGACGACTGCCAGACTCGCAGTGTGGCAATAAAGTTGGGCTCGTGACAAAGACGGCTGCTTCGGCCAAGACCACGAAAGGCGCGCTTAAAACAGTTTGCTGTAAGTTTCTCATCTTGGTATGCAAAACATAACTCACCAAGAGTTATTTTTACAGCCCGGAGCTACCCTTTTCGACTGGAATTTTTCTCAGATGGACATGAACAGTCGCAAGCCATTGGCGAATCAACTCCTGCCACTAACTATCAGCATGGATTCAAGCTGCGATATTTTCAAACTGCAACCAGTTGTTAAAACATATTAGTTTTGACCTAACCTGAAAAAACGGAACATCAAGACGAGCTTATAAGATTTTTGCTTCTTTTGTCTGCTTCAAATTAAAGTGCAAAAACAGAAATTTTCTGTAAAACATCCCTCCAAAAATAATAAAGTAATATTAAATTAAGATAGATTCTTAAAGCAGACAAAATTAGCATAACTGATGATGCAATGAAAAAACCACAAAAAAATCACCTTGAAACCATAATTATCCGATATATATTTTTTTGGTATCCAAAAAATATTTCCGATATTTTGGTAAATATTTTTTTGGTAAGCCATGAAGTACACCGATTTAATGTGTCAAAAACATAAAAGATTTCACTCAAGAGAATATAATGCAATAAACCGATAAACGCATTCAAAAAACGACTTACGAGTATTAATTTTTCCACTAAAA
>JAAUYL010109124.1_pt1 | contig 23108 bp, 17 predicted proteins | sample 7278011 | NCBI WGS metagenome assembly JAAUYL01 (sample SAMN14350225, study PRJNA611818) | marine sediment metagenome | isolation source: surface marine sediment (1.8m) | place: French Polynesia: Moorea | collected 2018-08
CTCGGCTTCAAGGTCTGGGTAAAGTCGCAAAGAATCCGGATCGTTTTTTAACCATTCTTCAAATTTGTCGAACTTATTTTTATTCTCGGTCGTTAAAGCCCAAGAAGTTGTTATGCCGCTGCTATTACTGAAAGTTATTTCACAAATCAACCAAGCCATCTCAGTCTGGCTTAAATAATTTAATTGCTCTCCTCCCAAATTAGCGATCGCCCAATCAATCCAAGTATTGTTACTATCGAATTCGTAGTCATCTATCTTATAATTTTCGTCCTCGTCCATGAGGTCACAGAGAGCAACGATAATCCTAATCAATTCACTTGGTGGAATTTTTCTTTCATTAATTTGAGCAAGAGCTCTTCTTGTAAGCGGATCAATGACTTCATCTGCATCGATTACTTCGTTTAAAACAGTCCCGAACAGCCAGAGCGTTTCGTGCCAGTTTAGATCGCTAAGATCGCGCTCAAATTCATTCAAAAGCCAGCCATCAACTGGACCTTCAACGTATTTATCGATAAAATTTCGAGTTGCAGTAGGCATGTCGTTTTTCTCCTTAACTTGATAATATGCTACCATAATTAAATGAAAGATGCTAGTCAGGAACAGCACAAAAATGAAGACTAAAGCCAGGGCTAAGGGTGGAACGCGATCGCAGTACTCTCCGAAGGGATCGAGCCGACATACCAAAAAAGATGGGGGAGGGTACCGCGAAGCAAGAAAGAGTGGGGATTGGTATAAACAACATCCTCGACTTTTGAAAGAAGCTGGAAATAAATGCCAGATGTTTGGTGTACCAGTGGGAAGGGTGGGTGGTAAGTATTATCCTTACCAAATACACCATTTAAGCCGTGCTGCTTACAGGCGTGGGATAAACGTGAGACTGAATCGGGATGTTATCGTTCTTTGTCCGTTTGCACACCAGTTCATATTTCACTGCCTGCTTTCTGGCGGCAAGCGAACAGTTGGGGAACAAAAAGTCTTTCCCAACTTTGCCCAAGCATTCGCAACGGAGTGGTGTATCATGCCCGGATTCTTGAAAACTATTATTTTGTTTCTCTTGATTGCGATCGCGTTGCATGGACTTAATATAGTTTCCTTAGTATTGGTCAAGTAAATAAAAAAAAGCTGTTATCATTCTTTTCAGAGCCTTTAAGTTACTCTACCTTAAGAGAGTTTAAGAATATAGTTTTTGTACGATTAAGCGGCGACACCCCTATGTCGCTGTTTTTTATCTTTGTTGGCCGCGATCGCATACAAAGATGCTAATTTTTGATAGCATGAAAACAAGTTAAGGAGTGATGTTATGAGCACTATTCAATTAGTTAAACAACTTAGGGCCGAGTTAGAGCAAGAAGGGCTTAATTTGGACTGGAACCAAATCAGCAAAAGCCTTCCGAACGGATTGAGTATGAGGAATTTCAAGCCGGAAACATTTGATTTATTTAAATTCTGTGTGCTGTTGAATTATCCCCAGGAATGCTTAAGTAATTTCAGAGCAATTACTTCTAAAGAACTAACCGATAAAATAACTGAATTATTCGGGAATTTTTCCCCAAATACGTTAACCAATTGGAGACAATTAGTATTTATCAAGAAAGGGAGCCGTTTTGTAGGAGAAATGAACGCGATCGCTCTAATCTGCTTGTGTCAAGCTAAGCGGCAAGGACACATTACAAGTAATCAACACCACGCGGATTTGCTGCGAGAAGTGTTTTCCATGTCAAAACAACTCGACAATACTTTCTTGCCAAAGCCAGAAATAAACCTTTCCCTGGTAGAGTTAAAGACTGATTCTTTTACTTTCGGTGAACTAGAAGACGTGTTTGGGCAGACTGGCGTGCGAGTCAGCTATTCTACATTGCGGCGCTATGGTGTGCGCTGTGGCGTTGTAGTGCTTAAAGATAAACTGTATTCTCGAAGCGAGATAATTAGTTTATTGAAAGTCGCGATCGCGGCAAGCCATACACCAAAGGGAAAAAAGATTAGTGAGAAACAATAACAGAAAAATTTTATCTTCGGAAGTGGAGAATTTCGTGATCGGCTTGTTGGACTACAAGCCGAGTCTTGTTGATTATGAGCAGATGAAAGAAGCCATAAATCACCAACAAATAGCAAAAGCTGCTGACTTGCGAATGCTTTACAGCGCATCTTTAATCCAACCCTACAACAACGATAATGAAACTATTCAGGAAGAAATAAGAAAAGGTTTTACTGGGATGAAAGGCAGTTGGAGAGATACTTTGCTAAGAATGCTCCAATTCATAATATATGGTTTTAGCTTATCTGAGTTTGCGTTTAAAGTAACAAGTAAAAAGGCGATACTGAAAACAATAAATACTTTAAACCAAGCAAGAAGTAACTTTGTTGTTGACAATAAAAAAGGAATCACTCATATCGGTTATGGCTCGGTAAAAATTCCTTACGAGAACATAATTCATTTAACAAATCAAGGTTATCTGTCTACCGGGTACAATCCTTATGGGTTAGCTTCGTTAAGTCGAGCCATGCCTTATTACCAATTGCATAAAGTTTGTATGGCCGCAATGGCGATCGCTAGCGATCGCCAAGCAACACCCTTTATTGCAGTAAAAACCGACACGACGCACCCTGTACCCGTAACCAACGCAGATGGAACAGAAAAGGTAGACAGCGAAGGAAACGTCCAATTCCAGTCCAGAGTAAATCTAATCGACGAGCAGCTGAGCCAGACAGAAAACACTAGCCATCTGGTAATAGACAGGTTAGATGACGTATTCGCCGTCGCGCAACAAACAGATGGGCAGTTTTTCCGCCGCGTGCTGGCTTATTTAGACCAAGCGATGCTTTGGTCGTTTTTAATTTCTCCGATAATTGCAGGCCAAAATGAAACGGGTGTAGGCGATTCTTCGTTAGTTGATGGGCATTTGACTGTTTTGAGTACAACCGCGAAATCTCAAATGGTAAGTTTTGGGGATACGGTAATTGAACAAATAGTCAAACCGTGGATAATCTTCAACCACGGCGAACAAGATGATTACGGATCTTTTCCTGTCGTGGAAGAAGAGAGCGAGGACTCGCTAAAATTACTCGAAATCATAGGAAGAGTCGCTTCTAGCGGCATCCTCTCGACAGAAGACGAAGCCGTAATAAACAAAGTAAAACAATTGGCAGGAATTGAGGACTAGAGTTATCCGCTTAACAGAAGTTTACAGAGAAGAAAAGGAAAATAACAAAAGCTCTTGCTTGGTTAAGTCGCTGATAACGAGAGACGCAAGATTGCTAAGGACGCCATTTATACGATCGCATGCCACAGCGATCGTATTTTTATACCTCTTTACTAATAGATCCACTTTTTTCCTTGGTTTTTATAATAAGAAAACAAAAAAGTGGATCCACGTTTAAGCCTTATATACCAACGGTTTTAGACGATAAAAATAAAAAGCGGATCAAAGTTCCATCAAATAAAATTGATTAAACAAATGGATCCACTTTTAGTTTTGATTTGGAGTAGATCCGTTTTGGATCCTTAGCTCATAGGTTAAAAGTTCAGATGACTGGTTTTACGCCACGTTAATAAAATCCATGTTTGGTAATCCGTTTATGCCGACGTCTCCGGGGGTTTCTTCTACCGGGATTTCAGTCTCAGGCATTTCTTCTGGCATTTCTGCTGGTTCTGGCTCTTCCTCAGATGGGTCTGTTCCTTCCTCTGGAGTTTTTACTGTTGGAGCAAAGCCACGAACCTGCATGATCGCGTCGGGGAGAGATGTTTCTATCTTCTCTAACTTAGCGATCGCTGCTTTTGCTTCCTCTGTATTAAGGTTGCCGTTGATAGCGTCTTCTAATTGGGTTTTAATTTCTGGAAGTTCCATTGCGATCGCGGTCAGCAATTCTTCAAACCCAGCAGCAACTAAATCAATCTTTTGGATAAAATCAGCGATTTTCATGGTTTATTTTTCCTGGAGATGTTTAACTAAACCTGGACAAAAACAATTTACACTTTTTGACCAAAGAAGGCTTGTAAAGTAGATCCATTTCTTTAGATCCACTTTTTTTCTTGGTTTTTATAATAAGAAAACAAAAAAGTGGATCCACCTTTAAGCCTTATATACCAATGGTTTTAGATGATAAAAATAAAAAGCGGATCTAAATTACATCAAATAAAGTTGTTAGAATAAAATCTCATTATGTTTTTGCTTGATAGTAGTCAATGACGCCTAATTTCAACAATGGGCGTCTTTTCTCTGTGTTAGTATTTAAGCGATCCTCGCGGTCATCATGAATGAAAATAGAGTAGATATCATCAAATCCATTAAATCGCCCGCTTCTAGTGGGTTTTCTTTTTGTGTAAAATATAGGTGAATGTTTAAAGTGTATTACTACCGGCGTCTGAACCTGCGAACAATGGGCAGACGTCATTTTTTATGCTAATGTTTTATGGAATCACGACTAGTTTTCCTGCGACGGATAAACAAATCGAATCAATAATGATGACTTGAAGTGCTCCCCACAAAAATTTGTGGGGTTTTGTTTTTTATCCTTTTGATTTATAATTGTTGTACAAACAACACCGACATCGTTGTTTGTAATAGAAACCAAAAGAACACCTAACCTTTCTTTTGGTTTCTCATCTTAAAGTTTTACAAACTAAAAACATACTTACCTTGAGTCCAAAGCGCCTTATCAAAGCGAGGCGCTTTTCTGTGTCTATAACCATATAGATCCACTTTTTCTGTTGGTTTTTATAATAAGAAAACAAAAAAGTGGATCCACTTCTAAACTTTACACACCAATGGTTTCAGACGACAAAAAGAAAAAGTAGACTAAAACTCCATCAACTAAAGTTGATGCAATAGATGGATCTATAAAAGCAAAAATCCTGCCGACTGAAGACAGGATTTTTACTTATTCCGTTTTTGATTATTGACTTACCAGGCGACTTGATAGCGTTCCAAGTTACCGGTTAAGTAGTATTGCTTGGATTGAAGCCTTAATGCTGCGATCGCATCATCTTTCTGTGCTCTAGTGAAATTCTTACCTAACAGAGTACTTTTCTCTACGACCAGGCGGTTAACGATACCAGCTTGTTCTGAGTTACTTTCTAATCCCAATTCTTTGCATAACGCGATCGCAATTTCTTTTCTGACCACTACTGAATATCTAAACATACATCACCTTCCGTTCAACTAAATAAATTATAGCATAGGTGCCGGCACCTATAAACTTATTTTAGAAGTCATATAGATCCACTTTTTCTGTTGGTTTTTATAATAAGAAAACAAAAAAGTGGATCCACTTCCAAGCTTTACACACCAATGGTTTCAGACGACAAAAAGAAAAAGTGGACTAAAACTCCATCAACTAAAGTTGATTGATTTGGGTTATTTTTGTGTAGGGGTTGGCGTCGTATCTTTGGTTGATTCCTTAAGATCTGAGATGAAATAAACCAAGATTTATTATGCCTGAATCGGTAGTAGGATCGGCGTTGGTCGAGTTAGGGCTGTCGCCGGATAAATACAATAAGAATATTGATGATGCCAGGGACAGGGCTTTTAAAGTTGCTCAGCAGATTGAAGATCGCTTTAAGCGGATCCAGGTAGGTAAATTCGATGTTGATGAAACTAATTTTCGGCGTGATTTAAATCGAGTTGATCGCAGCAAGCGAGAATTTGAACGGGACAGCGTAAAGATTGGCTTCGATACGTCGGAGGCTGAGCGCAGGATAAAAGACTTAAAGCAACAGATAAAACAGTTGGAGACGGCTTCCAGGAAACAATCAGCACGTTCTGGTGGTAGCACTCGAACTGGTAGGGATGACAAGATTTATAACCGTGGGACAGAGCGACGACGGCAACGGTACCAGGATAATAAGCAGCGACGTGCGATCGCGGAAGACAATGAGAACAGGAGAAGTGCTGAAAGGTTTGGACGACAGACCGGGCGGGAGGTTGAGCGTGGTCTAAGAAGCGCGCTCAAAGAAGGTGTTAGGGCTTTTAAGGGCGGCGACGTGCTAGGCGTTATCCTCACACCATTTAGGATGTTGGGCTCGAGTATCGTAAAAGTTATCCAGGGATCGGTTTCTTATGCTGGCGGTCGAATAACACAGGATGTTTTTGGTAAAGGTGCGTATAACCTGGAAAAAGAATTGGGTCTTGGTCGTAATAAACCAAATGCCGATAAAAATATAAAGGCAACAATAAATAGTGATTATCTGGAAAGGGAATTTTATGGTTCTGCAAATGCGATCGCAGCCAAGATAGAATTCCTGAAACAGCAGTTTGCTGAGGGATTGGTTGTAAAGGTCGATGACAGTCGTCTCTATGATCTGAATAAGCACTTATCGCAGAAAGAAGCGCATTTAAAAGCCGTAGTTGATTTATTTAACCGGTCTGAGATAAAGCCGTTTTACCGTGGTTCTGGTGGTGATGGTTTCATTGGCGGTAATCGCGCTACTGTTCGACGAGATCTCAAGAAAGAGCAACAGGAACCAGTACAGGTTTTCCAAAGAAATGTTCAGAAGACTGCTGCCACCACAGAGAAAAAATCAACTTCATTGGTTAACGCTGCGCTAGCTCCTTTTAAGGTGTTAGGGAAGTCTGTCAGCAAAGTTATTGAGGGTGCGTTTTTTACCGCTGGGAGTGGAGTTGGTGAAAGGGTTGGTAAAGGTATTGCTGACGGGTTGGAGCTGAGTCTTACTGACTTGATCGGAAGCTTTGAGAGTATTAGTGAGGCGATCGCAGGCAGTCTTACAGATGAGGTGTTGATAGGGCTTCGAGACGAAATTGATTTAGTTCAGAACTTGACTGATGGATTAACGGATCCAAGAAAGCTTAGAGTTGAGGCCGCAAATATTCGACAGCAAAAGTCGTCAAAAGAAAAAGCTAAAGAGCAGGTAGCAGTCGGGCAGATTGAGCAGGAGTTCGGCGTTGCAAGAAGAAACTTCCCAAGGATAAAAGAGCAGAAAAAAGCTCTAGAGAAAAAACAGCAGTTCCTTGGTATTAAACGGTTAGAAGTTGAGAAAAAGATTGATGCTCAGCTAGAGAAAACTGGCTTGAAGAATCTTGAAGCAACCCGAGATGCATTGCGCGCAGAAATTGAAAAAGCGGCTGAAAAAATAGCTGAAGATGCCGACATTAAGCCAGAAGAGATGGCGTCGATTACCAAGCAACTAGAGAAGAAGGCTGATCGGTTATCGACATTAGACCAAAGCATCGAAGACTTGAAGCGACAAATAAGAAAGCGCTTTACTAAAGAACTGGATGCGATCGCAGAATTTGCGGATTCCATAGATCTACAAGTCCGAGATTTAGAGCGGCAAATGAAGCCGTTTGAAGACAAGGAGTTAATTGGCGCTCAAAAGTCAGTCAGGGCTGGAATTAAACGTTCAGATGAAAGTCTAGATCCAAGGGCGTACAAAGAAGTTTATAGCCAATTCTTGAAGCTTTCTGGAATTGATGCGAGTCAAGCAGTCAGACCAAAGCTAGTCGCCAACGATAATCTAGGTGGCGCTACTGGGAAGTATGATCCAGCCACGAATGAGTTAAAAGTTCCTTCGCAAACGCTCCAAAATATCCAGGCAGGGCAAGTCAGTCATCGAGAAGTTGACACCTTGCTGCATGAGCTAAGGCATGGTGCCCAGTTTGGTTTTGGTCAAAAGAATGCGATCTCTGGCGGTTCTAACATTCCTTTGATGCGTGGTTCCCAGGACCAGATAAAACGGTTGGGTAGCAGTATTGAATGGAGTACTTCAACTGGTGGCAAGAACGCGAAAAATATTCGCGGGTTAGAGCGTGACGCGTATGTGTTTGCAGATCAACACGCCAGGGATGTACATACACAGGTTTCGCGTAGCGGTTTTGAAGAAAGATATGGTGTAGGCGCTGCCAAGATCTCAGCAAACATTGAGAAAGCACATGTTCTCGCCGTCGAGAAAATGAATAAGGTTGCTGAATCTGTTGGTGAAGTTGGGATTGAAATGTCCCAAGAATTCCAAATAATGCACCAGTTTATTGAAAAAGCCAAGAGTAAAATCGATGGCTCTTTGAGCGATGCAGCTAACCTGGATGAAATGAATCCAGAACAGATTGAAGAATTAACCCAAAGAATTGAAGCGACCCAGAAAGACATTATCGGCAATCTTGCTCAAAGCGCAAAAATGTTTGAGCAAAAAGCAGTAGGTAAAGTTAGGGCTAAAGCTACGGCTGAAGCGGTCCCAATACAACAACCAAAAGAAGCAGTAGAACAATTCGTAAAAGCAGTTGCACCTACCCAGCAAGAAGTATTAAGTGTATTTGATGAAATAAAACAAGAACTGGACCAAACATACACTTCTAAAGGAATAAAAGAAGTGTTGAAGCGTATGAACTATAGTAATGTCTCAAATCTTAAAAAAGATGAGGCATTAGAACTTTTAGTTCATAGCAATTTAGATGAAGCAGAGCAAATAATGGAATCTCTTGGCGATTCCATTAAAAAAGCTGCGCATAAAACTAATACTGGTAACAGCTTAAAACAGTTATCTACTCAAGAAGTGAGTAGTATGTTGCAGCAAAATCAAGCCAAAATAAAAGCTTCTTTAGAACTGCTAAAGACTGCTAAACAAGAAGAGCGATCGCAGCTAATTGATCAAATAGTAGTCGATACTGAGAACGAGATAAAACAGATCGACGAGATAAGACAGAAAGCATTAACCACTGGCAAGGACACGCAGCGACTCACAGGGCGACGCACCTACTTAGAGAAAGTAAGGAACAAGTATTACAGCGATCGCATTAACCAAAGAAATGCATCAATAGGTGTTCGTGCCACGGGAGGACAGAGATCACCTGCGTCGTTAAATGACGCTACGGATATATCGCAGGGATTGGCAAAGTTTTCTGGATTGTCAGATATTCAGAAACGTATCAAGGAATTAACAGAGAAGCTTTCTGGTGGAGGTAGTAAGCAAGCTGTTAGGGATGCGGAGACGTTCGAGCAGGTCGCAAAGCAAGCAAAGAAAGCTGAGGACGCGATCGATAACTATAACAGCGCAGAATTAAAGATAGACAATAATCTGCAAAAGTCACTGCAAAACCCAGTCGGCGATATTTACGAAGAAGAAGAGAATCTTCTAAATCGAATGATTCGGGTATTCCAGGTCAAGAAGCAGGAATTTACCGATGTATTCCAACGTGGTGTTAAGGGTAATCAGAGTTTAATCTTTGGTGTGCTAGCAGGCGTTACCCAGTTCCAAGGCGTACGAATGCTGATTGATTTGCTAGGACAGGTTTCTAGCCAAGCGATCGCGGCAGCCGAAGAAATGGAAGTTTTACAGCGACGTACACAGTTTATTCTGGGCGATCGCGATCGAGGTAACGAAGCATTTAGCCGAATCGGTGATGTTGCCAGAAGATACGGATTTGACCGCCGGTCAGTATTAGAAAGTAGTAGTGCCGTTTTAGCGACTACAAGAGGTACAGAGTTGGAAGGTGATCCGGCACTACAGATAACCGAGAATATCACCAAAGCAGCGCGGGTTAAGGGATTAAGTACTGAGCAAGTACAGAGCTTTATCACCCAAGCCAACCAAATGATCGGTAAAGGCAGGGTGATGAGAGAGGATCTTTTGATAATGGCTGAAGCCATGCCGGATATCCTCCAGGTTGCAGCTAATGCTTACGGCCGAAACACGCAAGAACTGAACAAGATGGTTGCGTCTGGGCTGAGTGCAACCGAGTTTGTTAAAAAATTAACAGATCAGATGGGAGCCGAATCGGGCGTAGGATTAGCGGCTGCGATGGACACCAATCAAGCATTAGCAGGTGTTGCTTCTGCAAGAGTCGAGCAACTCACAAACTCACTCGGCCAAATGCTGTTACCGCTCAAAAAGATAAGTTTGCAAGCTTTGAATATGGGGCTTTCTACCTTGAATGCAACTTTACCAGTACTAATACCTTTGATTAGCGCGCTAACTATTCGGGTATTAACTCTAAGTGCTGTTTCACTGAAAAACCTAATAGTACAGATGGGCTTGTTAAATCTGCTGTCAGCAAAGATTACTCTTGGAGCGGTTTTACAAGGCGTGGCTAAGTTTGCAATGGGTGCGGCTGCACAGTTTGCAGTAATGGCGTCGGCTGGGTTGACATTGATTCAGTTAAAAAACTTATTCTCTGACTTGTCTGGTGAGATAGGAAAGCAAGTCGAAGAAGCCAAAAAGTTAAACGAGGAATTCGATAAACTTTCCAATAAGCAGATTTCGCCACAAAGGAACGATCGCTCAGACTTCAGTACTGCCTTAGAGCGAATGAAGCGCGGTGCTGGTGATTTCTTCCAAGGGAAGTCTTCTTATAAAGAAGTGCTGGATATCAGCAAAGCGATCGCACGTAATGAAGATGTCTCACGGCAAGCGCTTGTTAACTTAAGTAGCGATGCAACCACTAATGCAATTAACCGAATAAATGAAATAGATAAAGGATTAAGCTCGATTCAGACTAAGCGACGGGCGTTAATCCAAGCCAACCCAGGCGACAAGGAAAGTCTAAGGGAATTTAAAACTCAGGAACGGGAGTTATTAGAACAGCGATCGCAAGCAGATAAAGTAATTGCTAGCAACAAAAAGCAGTTAATCTCCCAATCACACGCGCTAAAAGAACAAATCAAGGCGCTGGAGAAAATCAAGAAGGAATATCCTTTGTATTCCAACGAAGTCAAAGATGTAACGCTTAAGATTGGTGAATTAAAACTTCGACTGGAGGAGATTACCAAGGCACAGGATGAATTAAATAAATCTGTTGGTGGTAGTGCAAACTTGTTTACTGTGATGAAACAAAACATCACGGGCGTAACCACTGGGCTGGAAGATGCGCTAGAAAACCAGGGAATCGAAGGAAGTCTTAAACGGGCTGCGATCGCGCAGAAAAGCGTGTCTCGAGACTTAAAAGAAAATATGCGTGAAAGTCTCGGGATGGAAGAGATATCGGAACAAATTAGATTACAGGTAGATGCTTATAACCAGATAAAAGCGTTGTTGGAAACCGAGAAAAATCTGGAGATAATGGACGCCAGAAACATTAATTTCAATACTGGCACCAGCAGATTAGATTCCATCTTAGAAACAACTGATGATCCACAGGAGCAGTATTTAATTGAGCAATTAAAGTCACTTCGGGAACGTCGAATAAACGTTGCTCAACTTACTGCAAGTCTGGCTGAGGCTAGAGATAATGCCAGTTCTGCACTGCAAGAACTTTCTAGAAGCGTTGCGGAATATTACCAAGGGCTGCAACGGGAAAGCCAAAAACAAGCGCTGGAACTGCAAGGGATAAGCGAGTCTTCCCAGTATCAAAACCAAGCAAACAAGCTCAAACAAGTTCTTAGCGATGGTTACAGCAATATCGTCACTGAATTCGTTGAAAGCATCGTTGGTTTAATTGAAGAGCAGGAAAACGCAGCGGGAACTGCTTACAGGAATCAAATAGCTCTTCTCGATTCCCAATTCAAACTACAGGACGAACTAACCAAAATAAATCAATTCGAGCGTCAAATACCGGTTACTGTGGTTCCGGATATGACCGAAATGGATGCCCAGCTTGACGTTGCAAGTGATCGCATCAAAGAAGTGGGATTAGATATTGAGAACGAGGTCAACACTAACTTTGACCAAAGCGCAGCAAGGGTAGAAAAGGTTAATCAACTCACTGGCGATACTTCCGAGAAGATCCGACAAGTTGCACTAGGAATTGGTGATAGCAATACATTTGCTAGTAACCTATCTTCGATATTTGGAGTTACCGACGAGCAAGCGAAATCAATCTATGAAAGCACAAAGGGAACCAAGGGTGCGATCGCAGATGCCGGAGAACAATTAAGCAAGGTTAATGACTGGTTTAGCGCAATTTTAGAGAAGACTAAGGAATGGTTAGTAAACCTTGGCCGAGGGCTGAGAGATACTGTTTCTAAGTTATTTGGCTTGCAGAATGAAGTGGCGAGCAGTTCTAGTGGTGGAACGGTATCAGCAAGTCGTAAGGTAACGACGCCAACCAAAGGACCAGTAACTTCCAGGTATGGAATGAGAATTCATCCTGTCCATGGTGGGCGAAGGATGCATACTGGGCTTGATATTGGTGCCCCAATGGGCGCTCCAATTGTTGCGCCTGTAAGTGGTCGAATAACCCGTGTCGGAACTAATGGGGGATACGGGAAGCAAGTCACCATGGAATCGATTGATGCTATGGGACGCAAGATTGAGCAAAGCTTTGCTCATATGTCCAGCTACGCAGTTAGAGTTGGAGATATTGTCAAGCAAGGACAGAAGTTAGGCGGTATCGGCTCGACTGGAACAAGTACTGGGCCTCACTTGCACTGGGAGGTCAAAATCAATGGGAAGCGAATCAACCCAGAAAGCTTCCAGAAAATGAACATATCAATTCCTGGTACTTCTGGGTCTAGTTCCCCAGGCAAGGTCACAGCAAGTGCACCTAGCGGCAACTTGATCGACTTCATCAAGAAGAAGGAAAGCTTCAGACCTAACTCTTACTGGGATTATGCCCAGCACTCTGTAGGGTACGGAACCCGAGCCAAGTATCCAGGTGAAACAATTAGCAGGGAAGAAGGCGATCGCAGACTAAAAGAAGAAGTTGCCAAGGCACGTCAGCAAGTCTTGAAGGACACCAAAGGAATAGCACTGGCATCAAATCAAATCGATGCTTTGACTTCACTGGTTTACAACGCCGGAAGCCTTACCCAGTTTCCCAAGCTTATGGCTAACCTACGAAGCGGGAACTTTAACGGTGCAGCGACAGAATTCTTAGATATCAACAAAGCTGGTGGGAAAGTATTACCTGGCTTAACTACACGACGCCAGCAAGAAGCAGCAATGTTTTTATCTGGCACGGGTTCCCCTCCAATGTCGGCGACCACTGCACAGAAACAATCAGTAACTAACACACTGCGTGCTAGTGAAGCTAAAGCGCGCGATCGCGCCGTAAAAGAGCAGCAAATAATCAGGGCGCAAGAGCAAAAAGAACTAGAACAAGCGAGAATGCGTCATCAACGCGAGCAAGCGCGTATACTGCGTCAGTTCGAGCAATCCGGCAAGCAGTTAGACAAGGAAAGATTATCAGGACGCAGACAAACTACTGACCTAGTTGCTGGCTCCAACCTTAATCCAACCCCCGATCAAAAATTTGCTGTTCAGTCAACCCAGATACAACGTAAGTATGAAGATGCAATCAACGAACGATTAGAAAATATCAAGTCAGCACAGGAGCGCATCCAGTCAGCAGAAAAAGCACTAGCAACGGGTGTTTTAACCGGAAAGAATGCTGAAGTACTCCAGAAACAAGCTGCGAAGGATAAAGTAGCTATCCAGGAAATTACTAAGGAAGTCGATCGCCTACGAATTCACAAGAAAAAGGAAGCAGAAGACTCTTACAAGCTTTACCAGAAAGAAGAGCAACTGCGACGTACCCGCACTGGTTTTGAATTCCATAAGAACGAGATAGCAGCACTCAAACACCAACTAGAAGACTTACAACTTCTCCAACAAGAAAGCCCACTGGACCCCAGACTTAAGTCAATTCCACAACTACAAGCCAAGATCGCGATCGAGGAAACTTTATTGGATGCCGACCAACGGCAGCTAGAAATCCAAGAAAGATTGAGGAAGCATGATATCGATTCGGTTGAATTTAGCAAACTTAAGGCTGGAATCGACAAGGACACGATCGCACGCCAAGAACAAGCTTTACAGCGACGGTTTAATGCAGAAGCTGAACTTAAACGCGCCGAACAAGAACGTATAGCCAGAGGTCAGGAACGGTTACAGCAAGGCCAGATGGAAGTCAGAAACCTTGAAATTGAATCATTACGGCTGAAAGGTTTTGAAACTCAGGCCAGAGATTTAGAGCAAGCTTTGGCTAATTCTTCCCAGGCGATCGAGTTCAGTAAGTCAATCAAAGAAATTGATGGACTCGCACGACGCGGCGAGATAACAAGCGTCGCTGCCAGTGAACTGAAGCAAAACTTACAGCAGATAAACGAGATTAAACTGCAAAATATTAAGGACCAATTCAATCCTTATATCGAAGTATTTAGCTCGGTACAGTCCAGTTTTAAATCCTTTATCGGAACCGTGATTTCTGGCTCATCAAGTATTGGCAGTGCGATCGGTAACTTATTCTCGAGTATTGGATCTAAGCTGGCGGACATGGCGAGTCAATTTATCACCAACAAATTATTCTCTTGGCTGATGGGTGGCGGCAGTACAGGACAGACTCCTGGTTTCGGCGGCGGATCTTCTGGCGGCGGCGGATTACTTGGCTTTGCGACCAGCGCGGCATCTATTCTTACTGGTGGCGGCGGCCTGTTCGGTCTATTCAACAAAGGAGGAACAGTAAGGGCTTCCAATAACATCCAGAATTTTGCACGCGGGACATCGAAGCTAGGCCAAGCCTTTATGAGAGAAAGAACTCAATCGGGAGGTAAAAAACCAGTATTAGCAGTATTAAACGATCGCGAACATGTTTTGACGGCAGAGCAGACCCAACGATTCTTTAACCTTGGCCTGGATCGATTTGTAAGTCAGCCATCGGTTCCCAATTATGCGAAAGGCTCACCAATGAGAAGTACCGGTCAACGAAGCGGCGGACCACAGATGAACTTCTCCATCCCAATTCATATCGAATCAAGCAAAAAAGGAAGTCCGCAACTAGACATCAAAAAACTAGAACAAGTCATTCGAGTTGAAGTAACGCAACAAATTGCCAACGAAACAAGGTCGGGAGGATTAATTAAGCGACAATCATAATACAAGAGTGTGACAAGTATTGCGCTTGTCACATTTTGAAGTACAGAAAAATGCTGAAAAACGGGGCAGGGCGTGAAGGGCGATTCGCCCTAAATGTCCTGTTCGCCCCCAAAGTCCTAAATCACCCACATTAATTGACAGATTGATAAATATTGTTTGAATATTTGATGCGTTAAAAGTGTTGATTGATATTTTTACCACAAAAGATAGAGAAACGCTTAAATATACGTTGAAATGCGTGTCAATGTATATTTAAGAATTTCAATGTATATTTAAGGCCGAAAAATGACCTGATTTCAGCATGTCAATGTATATCGAAGCGTTTCAACCTATATCGAAGTCATTTTGCGTGTCAAGGTATTTAATAATAAGAAATAAGAATCCTTGTGGCGTAAGGCTTTTAGCGTTTTTAGCTCCGATATAGTTGATATTTTAAAAATTACGATGCCTGGAACCCTTGCTGCATAAGGATTCAAAAATCGAAAAAATCTAGATACATTTAATTTGTAATGACAAAATAAATTTAGTTTTTTTAGTTACTGTTAATAAATACTTCTATTTTTATTATTAAAACTATTAATAAATAATTTTGAGCGATTTTCTGTCTGTTAACAGATGGCTCAAGAAGGGCGCTACGCCCGGAACGGGCGAATAGGTCTAATTGGGCTAAAAGGGAAAACATGTAATTTCGTGTAGTTTTTGAAGTACAGAATTTTAGGTTTGTAAGTTGAATCCAAAGTCTTCCTCTAAGGATTTCAAGATCGCGATCGCGCCAGGTTTAATTCTGTTTTTAATTGGTTCTGGAATTATGTCCGGGTAATCTTTAAATTCGTTGCCATCAAAATAAAAGGTTCCATTCCATAGCATGGGTTCCATTATTTCTGGTATTGTGGCTCGGCATCTAAAACCTTTCCACTTTTCCAGTCTCCACAACCAAGAGAAAAAGCTTTGATCGTGAGAGTGGTTGAAACCTTTAAGAGTTACCAAGGCATCATAAGCTGACTCCTCAAAAGTGTAGGTTTGTCGGTAATAAGTCGGGCGGCCTTTTGGCTCATTGCGCGTCTGGGCTGTAAGTGAATCACCATTGTGTAAGTGTTGATGCCAGCTACCGCCACACTCCCAGAAATGAATACAGGCGACAAAATAGTAAGGAACTTTGCATTGTTTTGCGATCGCGTCATACCTAGATCTATTGACACATATGGACCCAGCAAGGGCTTTTGCTTCTGGTTTAACTTTGTTTCTGATAACAACTTGCTCATATAAATGTTTGTATTCCGACTTAAGAGTTTGTATTTCAACAGGATAGGCAGGCATGGTTTTTTTGTTTGTCTGTAAAACTTTTATTCTAATTTTTTAAGGCTTTTGACCACAGTAACTTTATTAACATCATTGAGCCTCAGCGATCGCAGACAATAAATATAAAACCAAATAAGATATTGATTTTATGGCAGAAGAACTATTATTAGATATTGCAAAAATGATCCTTTCTTGGGAAGGAAGATTCGATGAAAACGATAACTTGCTAGTCCATGGATTGCCGGAAGGTCAGTTTGAAGTAGCAGGAATTAACAGTAGGTGGCACTTAGAAAAAGCCGAATACCTAAAAGAATTGATTGAATTAGGATGCGCGAATGAAGCTAAAGCGATCGCGATTAATTACATAATTGAATACACCGAACCAACGGTAAAAGATTTTGACAATCTTGGTATCCGTTCCCAAATGATGGATATTTCTTTTAATCGTGGGCCAAGTGGGGCGATAAAAATAGCTCAGTTCGCTTTAGTTTGGGGGAAAGGTAAAAATATGGCCTTCCCACAAATAAAAGACACGTTAAATTTTCACGAACCAAAATCAGCACTATTAAAACTGAAGTTAGCTCGAGAGCAATATGAAAGGGAGATTATGGGAAGAGATGAAAAGCACGTTTTTTGGGAAGGACTAAAAAAACGCTGGCAAAAATCTTTTTTATATTCCCTTAGTCTTGCTGATAAATACTATTCTGAGACTTAAAGATTATGTTGTTTGCAATAGATATCGGACATAACACACCTCCCGATACTGGGGCTGTGGGCATCAAAAAAGAAGATTATCTTGTTGTAGCTGTTGCCGATAAGTTAATCCAGGAATTAATAGATCGCGGACATCAGGCAATTAGAATTCTTCCTCAATCCGCTAGCTCGGTTAACAACTCACTACGTCAAAGAGTGCAATTCGCCAACAAAACAAATGCGGATGTATTCGTTTCAATTCACTTCAATGCTTTTGGTCGGTCATCTGCCAAGGGCTCAGAAGTCTTCGCTGCTCCAGGTTCCGTAAAAGGGACCGCGATCGCATCCAAAGTTTTAAACGAGATTATCAAGCTGGGTTTTGTTAACCGTGGCGTTAAGAACCTAGGCTTTTATGTCCTCAGACATACCAAGATGCCAGCGATACTCGTGGAATGCTGCTTTATCACCAATCAGAATGATATGTCTTTGTTCGATGCCGATAAAATGGCGAATGCGATCGCTAACGGCTTGGTAACACAGGGTGTAACAGTCAAACCGGAGGTAGAAGAGAAACCACAAAAATGCAAAATTCAGGTGACTTCAACGACGGTCTTAAAGCCTAGCGCTGAACAATCAACCAATATAGATGGACAAGAACTAATTCCAGTTAGACAAGGGACGGTTATTTTCGGGCATCTACTAGCAGAAGAAGAAGGACATTACTGTATTGAACTGGAAGAAAAATCAAACCATTTTCGACTCGTCAACTTTATTTATTCTGAACATTGCAAAATAACACTAGTGGATAAATAAAGATGAACATCGATAACCTGATAAAGAAGACCATCACTTACATACCAAAAGAAACAAATCCTAATCTGACTATTCACTACGCCCTTAAAACAGCTATAGAAGGCCAACAAGACTCCGTAGGGAATCCAGAATATACAATCGAGCCACAGACGTTAACCGCTAGCGTCACTTACTCCGGGATGAGGGAGAATAAAGATACACCAGGGGCAAAAATCATATCAATCCCTTTTAAAGGTCGATTAATTAATCCATCCAGCTTTCCCGTTTGGTTCACTTTCTCTATGGTTGGGCATGGGGAAGCTAATTTAAGTGACAAAATTTTAACCGGCGATGTAATTCTTAACCCTGCCGTGTCGTCGACGCGTAGCAACGCGATCGCGGACCATCTTGGAACCGCGATCGAAGGACACCTACTGATTGAGTGGGTTTGACACTGCTCTGAGAAAACTGGACATAGAGTCAGCAGAGTCATAAACTTTCTCAAGCTGCTCTATTCTTTCTTTCTGAGCATTTATTCTTTGTTCAATGTCTTTGACATTCATTGTTTCTTACGTGTTGTTTTTTGCTTCATCACTTTAATCGATACAAGAACATTTTTTACTTTCAAGACGGTTCTCGATCACAAGTTTTTCTAAAGGAGTAAGCTTTCCTATATCTTGCCAAGAGAAGCTTCTACCAAGACCCTTAATTGACGATGATTTGGCAGTTGACATTCCAGACTTCTCTATCTGAACAGCGCGATCGTACAATTCAGGATGCTGTTCTCTTAAAAGCAATACTTCACTTGGTTTGCTACTTGGACAGAAGAAACAAGCTGACTTAGGCGGTACGGGTAAGCCAGCCCCCATTATCAATTGGATGCACTCAATATCACCCATCCTTTTATCTATTAATGGATATTCAATCCGCATCTTCTCGTCCTCTATGTTTTTTAGCCGTCCATTCCTCCCAATCAATCGATGCTTTTCGTCGTAATGAATACCTTGATACTCAATATGCTTAGTAAGACCGCGATCGCGTTTAAATTTATTCCTAAACTTATCTTGCGGTTGAATTTTCCATTTTGAACTGCACTTTCCATACCCATAAGTCTTGCTAGGAAAAGTAGAGGAAGTTAAACACTCGCTTTCCAAGTCCTTATGCTTAGAGTTAGCTTTTAGTCGAGTTATCTCAGGGAACCCAACTTCAACCAGCCATCCATCAACTATGTCTAAATATTGATAAGTCTCCGGCTTTTCGCCTCCCGTGTCCGCAAACAAAATAGCGTCCGGCTTTATCCCTTCTGCTAATAACACGACTAAAACCGCCGTAGAGTTTCTTCCACCCCCATAACTCACGAATCTGGGTAGAGTTAAATCTACTGGCTCGCGATCGCGTAATAACTGCTCAATATCCCCAGGAGAATATTCAACCTCAGTTCCACAATCCATCTCGCTATTAAAAATGTTCAACTGCTTGCCAATCAAGTCTTTTAAACCAAAATTTCAAGTGTGCTAGTCAATTCTAGCATATCTCAATTAGCCGAAAAGTGGATCCAAATTGCATCAAATAAAAATGATTTACTATCTGGATCCACTTTTGTGCTCTATTGGTTTTGGGTTAAGTAAATATGTTCGATTTGTTCGTCGGTTAATGCGACGTCCCAATCTGTAGGTAGATCTATGGAGCCACTGACTGACTGTAGTTGACTGATACCGCCGACGACAAAAACAGTTGTTTCTGTCGGCGTGAATTTTGGCTGTCCAGTTTTGGTGTTGCTGATTATTCGACGAATTGATAGTTTCCGTCATATATTGCGCCAATCTCTTGCGCGGTTAACGCATAGTCGAAAACCATGTGCTCGTCTTGGCCCCCTTCCCAACAGTTATCACTGGCTTGGTAAGCGCCGATCCTGGTAGTTCCATGGGATGCGTCCCATGGATTGCCGACACCAATATTGGCGGTTCCTACTGGAACTTTGTTTTTGTAGATTGTCATTGCGCGACTTGTATCATCATAGGTGACAGCTACGTGATACCAGACGTCATTAGATAAAGGTACTGGATCCTGAACTATTGTTAGGTTGTCACCATGCCCAGCGGTCAGCTGTTTTGAGGTACCTGGCAACCATAAAGTATGCTGTCCATTTCCTCCGTCTGTAGATATTACGTTTGGGTTTGCTGGATCTCCTTCCAGCTTGACCCAGGCCATCTTGGTATACGAGATGGTTAAGCCTTGGTTGACTAGTATTTGTTCTCCGGAACCTGTATGTACAGTCACATAGCCGCGATCGCCACCTTCGTTAGTTGTTGTAATAGTGGTTGGGGTCATAGTGACAGTCAAGTGCGATTTATTTTCTATTGTTCCGCTGTTCTCATAATCAGCCCAGAAAATAGGACGCGTGATGTTTATTATTGCTGGGGGTGTCGCTGCCACCTGTGCAACTTCTAAATATTTTGTCGCATATCTTGGACCGAGTAAACGCATGCTAGCAGCAGAATAATGAATTCCATCACCTTGCGGATCCAACCCAGCAGTACTAACCAGATAGCAATCATTTACCCGGTTAGGCAAGTCTTGAATTGCTTCTTGAATAGCAATCCTTTCTGGTGCCCCAGCCGCCCATGAATTAACCATCTCGCCAGCAAAAAAAGGAGCATTAGTTGCTCCAGTTATAGCCGCTCGCATGCCAGCGATCATCGCATCCAGTTCGCTGATATAGGTTGCTTTAGCCAGTGAATTCTGAGCATCTTTTTCGCCCTGTAGCCATAAGAAACCCGCGAATTCTGCTTTAGCCACACTGGCTAACGCTGCATTAGCTCGTGCGATCGCGTTCAAATACAAATCATCCCCCACGCCCCAGCGATCGTCTGAAAATCCAGTCCCACCCATCGCAGCAGGTACAAGTAATATCCTGGTAGTCGCTTTAGACTGTGCTATAACTTCCTTTGCAAAGGACAGCGCTGGACCTATTAATGTGGGGTTAGCCATCTCGGTTATGTGTGATAGTGGCTCTCTTGCGATCGCGATCTCCCCAGCAAAATCACCACTGCTCCCCCATTGGTATACATCAACAATACTTTTATCGAGGTTCGCGTCATAGCCGGAACTATGACCCTGCATATTAGATTGTCCAATAGACAGGAACACTAAAATCCTTACGTCCGCTTGAGTAGCAGAGACGCCACCGCCACCAGTTGAGACAACCTCACCCTCAATGCTTACGGCTCCTATCTCAAAAAAGCTCAAAGCGTAAACGTCAGACAGATCTAACTCTGTTCCGATGGAAATTATCTGGTACGTTACCGGATGCTGAATCTTGGTTACAGTTAATACTCTTTTAGCCATTCTTGTATTATTAAATCTTTTTGAAATCTAACTCGCCAAAAACTGCGATCGCAAGATTGCCAATAACTTCTATGTTTATTTAAACCATAGATCCACTTTTTTTCTTGGTTTTTATAATAAGAAAACAAAAAAGTGGATCCACCCCTAGACCTTACATACCAACGGTTTCAGGCTACAAAAACAAAAACTGGACTAAAATTCCATCAAGTAAAGTTGATACAACAAGTGGGTCCACTTCTTTGATTTTTGAATGATATTAGGTCTTGGTGTAAGGCTAGAAACAGAAGTTTTTGTATACGAGTTCTACGATCGCAAGTGTCACAGACACAAATACTAGTTAAATATAAAAAATGGCACAGGCGATCGCTTTAAAAAACGTTGGGATAAGCGTTTACTTACTCCCGAAAGGATCTGAGGACGTCTCCTCGATCACAAGAACACTAACCGTTGATGCAGCTATAACCGAGGGCGCGGAATCAATTTCATTGGTTGCTGATACGGCGGTAGATCTTCCTGTTGGGGCTTCTATCGTCTTCAAAGGAGCGTCAACCGACGCCAAGCAAATCATCGTTGCGGCTGATACCAACGTTGGGACCAGTGCAACTTCTGTTCCTATTTACGCCGTTCTTGATGCAATCCCAGCAACTGAGACAGGTACTTTCTACGATGGTTTGCTACCTTTGTTAGGTATCCAAGAATTTGGATATTCAACTTCTCCGACCGAGGTTGATACCACCACTACATTAAGTGGTCCCAACACAGAAGTTGCTTTGGTGCGAGCTGAGCGTTCGATTAGTGCTTCCGGCATAGCTATCCCAGGCAACAAAGGCTACTGGGATACTATTGTTAATGTTGCGGATACTGGCGGTTTCTTTGGTCGAAATATCTATGTTGTTGAAACTTTCCCTAATGGCTTACAACGGGAAGGCGTAGCGGTAGTAACCGATTATTCGGAAGACGGAGACAAGGATAATGTGATGAAATATTCCCTAACGTTTAAATTCGTTGGCAATAGCTACAAGCGCAATTCTCCTTACCATTTCGCTTAATATTGAATTAACTCAATATTAAAGATTATGGAATTAATAGCCTTGACCAGAGTGCAAAACCCAGCTTCTAAAAAAATAGTTGAAGTAGGTGAACTTTTTACTGCAACGCCAGAAAATGCTCAGACTTTAATTAGGATGCGAGCCGCTAAGCAGGTAGACAATAAAACAGTAGTTCCTGAATCTGCCAAAGAGTGATACAATTCTTCTTGTGAAGGCTTAACAGTCCTCCTTAACTTAAAAACCCCTTGGGTGCTGCGCAACGGAGCCCGAGGGGTTTTTAAGTTGACAACTTTCGCTCTACAACATTTAAACCATCCTAGATCCACTTTTTTTCTTGGTTTTTATAATAAGAAAACAAAAAAGTGGATCCATATTTAAGCTTTATACAGCAACGGTTTCAGACGATAAAAATAAAAAGCGGTCCAATATTCTATCAAATAAAGTTGATGGAACAAAATAAGTCATTTTGGGTTTCGCTGAACCTTTTCTCTTGCGGCGATCGCGCGGCTGATAGCTTGACCGGATGCAATCCAGGCGTTCTTTATGGGTTCTGGTAATTCTTCCCATCCAGGCATTTTGTTTCCTTGAAAATTTCTGAAGTTAGTTGAACGCCCATAAGCGTGATAGGCGATCTGACCCAACCTTTCATCTTCTGTCAATACGTCCATATTTAATGAAATGATTTTCAATTAATGATAACCACATAGATCCACTTTTTCTGTTGGTTTTTATAATATAGGATCAAAAAAGTGGATCCATGTTTAAGTCTTACACACCAATGGTTACAGGCTACAAAAGTCAAAAAGCGGATCTAGTTATAATCAAGAAAACTTGATAGATGTAGATGGTAAAAATAAAAGGGTTTGATGCGATCAAGCCAAAGAAAATTTATATAGTAAGTGAGGCTGATTATTCGTTGGAAGTACTGCTTGGAAAGCGTCGTTACGACGGGTCCAGGATGCCTGCTCGACCGTGGCTTACTGTAGCGCTAGCAGAATTCGACCTGCTGTATGAGATAAAACAGCATTACACCACCATTCCGAACATAGGAGGGGCATTCGTAAAGGCTGGGGAATCATTTCTGGAATACGAGAAAGAACTAATAAAAGCGCCGATCTGGAAGTGGGATAGGGTAACTTTTAGGAGTTCTGGCGCGATCGCTAGCAGTC
>JAAUYL010047734.1_pt1 | contig 23074 bp, 15 predicted proteins | sample 7278011 | NCBI WGS metagenome assembly JAAUYL01 (sample SAMN14350225, study PRJNA611818) | marine sediment metagenome | isolation source: surface marine sediment (1.8m) | place: French Polynesia: Moorea | collected 2018-08
CGTTTAGTAGCCTTACTTACCGAAGAATTGACTGAACTAATTCTAATTGTGACATTGTGTACATCCATGAATGTTATTATCTGCGCTTGACCTCACCTCCACGACCACGACACTACAATAGACAGCTAGCTGCTGTTGCTGCTGCTACAACGACGATAACGAAAATAATACTGTGTCTCTAGGAATTCCCCTCACCACCCACCCAGCCCACAATACATAAACAATCATCTCTGTTCCCCCTGTTATAATACCTCCTTGTGTGAGCTGTGTCACTGTCAGTGTTCGAAGACGACGGCGAGTCCTTCTCATCAAGAAGCGCTGCTGCCTCCTGCTTATCTCCTTTCCTCAGAGAACAGCGGCAGCAAACGTACAACAAGTTTGCTTACTTAGTGTGCTCCTATAGCTCGATCCAACTGCAAATGACCTAAGGGCATCAGTTGAATTGATAGCGGGAAGAAAAGGGAAAGAAGAAGAAAGTCAGTGATTTTGTGGCTAAAAATCTCCCTCGTCACATCACAGATTGTGCAGAAGTTGACTTGAGAAACAAACAGCTAAATATTTGGGGCAGCCACCGAATCATCATGGCTCAAAACGCATGCACCAAGTTCACTGACAACTACGAGCTCAAGGAGGAGCTCGGAAAGTAAGTTAATCCTAAGAATCCATTGTCAATGTCAATGATTGGCACGCATTGTCAAAGTATCAAAATTCCTTCAATTGTCGTCGTTCAGTTTGTAATGTCAGCTGCTGATAAATCTTGGCATTTGATGTGTGCATATTCCATCAATGTCAACGAAAACTGAATTCGCATTCCCCGCAAACTCTTGACAAATAGATTGAGATAGCAGACAGATTGCACAACAGTCAAAGAAAAGGACATGCAGCAGCAGCGTTTGTACTGCAATTTTCAAACGGTTTGGATCCTTCAGAATTCAGATCAAGTATCAAGCAATCTAGAGAAGAATCCTTAGAATGGAATTACCAAAACATATGTGGCTTTGGTCGCTGTCTTGAAATTAACTTCACATGCCAAGGTAGGAAAGGCGGTGTACATATTGTCCTAAATAGAATGCGTTCTAAGAAGAAGCCATAGCAAGGGATCAACCATTTAAAATATTCCTACCTTCAGTCCAAATTTCCCTACGGGAAATGATTATGTAAACGCCTGACACATCTACGTAGATAGGTGAGACTTGAGAAATCTAATAACTGTTTTTGCTTGACGTCTTACATACGCTCGCATATGGCGCATATACTTAGACACTTCACCTTGCTAGGCTTCAAAGAGTGAGTGCCTGCTTGAGAATGTGATACCACCAGGGTCCAAGCTTAAGGCTGAAGGAATGAAGGTTGCTTGCCAACGTTGTCAAAGTGTTGATTTTCAAAGCTTCGTGACACTGGCAGCATCCTTTCAAAGAAAGTGGGAGCAAGAGCTATCTACTTATCTATATAGTATTTGATGCTGTCGTTGTGGAATTGAAAATTGAATTTGAAACTTGTGGCTGCTTTTCCAAGCCTTGCCATATTTCCTTTGAACTAGCTGACAAATGACAATCCTCCATCAATGTGGCTACCTACTGTATGTACATCCAACAATTGATTCAGCAAGAAGCAGGCCATATTTTCCCAGATCCACCATATGACCAGCGTTGTTTTTCATCCTGGAAAAAAACACCCAGAACGCATTACGTTACATATGATGCCTCTCGCTCGCTTTGGTGTGGTGGCATAGTTGTGCTTCAACCTAGCCTTGCTTGCTAGTTGCACTAGCATTTCTTTCCTAGTTTTACGTTGTTGCAGCGAATGGTTAGCTAGGCATGTACCTAGATACCCTAGCCATATAACCGAGCCACAGCTATGTATCTAAGGTAGTGTGAGTAGTAACTGCCAACTGGTCTAACTACAATGCGGTGTTCACATGCAATACCAGTGTAATACTTACTTACTTACTTACATTGCTGTGGCAGAGAAAGCAATGCATATAGCACCACCACCACCACCGGAGCATAGTCTAGGCACAGAGGCAAGCAATAGGAATGGCAAAGGCAGCACAGCCAAAGGAGAGTATGTGTGTGACCTTGGTCATGTATAAGTTATGAGTTGGATGATTAAAAAATGCTAAATATATGTATTCTGTACTGACTTTACCTACCTACCTACACACCTCAGGCCACCATTATTCCGTGTCAGGCAGCAACAAAGAAAAAAAACACCGTGGGCTTTTTTCGCCAGAAGAGGCAGTTTCAAAGTACAAGTACAAGGAGCTGCCACACAAGTCTTTGTACATGATCAGAGCTTTAATCCACAACGCATAGACCTTGGGTACGTTTGTATCTATACAGTTTGTATGTAGACATTTGGAAGAGAACAGATCTGTGTACTTGGTAGTATAGAAACTCACCAACCACTATCACCACCACCATGCTGAGGTACATGGTGATGCAATAAAAGCTTGGGCTTGACTCTGCATGGTCCTCTCCATCTAAATATGTACGACATGCCATGTGGTCAAAAACTACGTAGGATATGGACATATCTAGATAGGACATAATTCAGCTCGGCAACAAATTAGTCCATAAGAACAGATTGTCATACGGTCACGTTTTGCCGACGTGTCAATTATCCGGCAATCTATGGGGATTGAAAATGACCCTGCCAGGCCAGCAGACTATAGGGTCTTATTAAGTGGCTAATTTCTTCTTGCTTACACAAGAGTTTCCAATCCAATCACACATGATCCAGTCCTTGAAACTGAAAGTGTGGGCGTGCCGCTGAAACGGACACGCCCCCTCATGCTATAAAGGTCCACTATATGGCTGGCTTTAGTACTCGGTATTTAATGTCCGGAAGCCAGAAGTGCAACAGTCTTTGCTTAAGGTCAGCAAAAGGTCATCGCTGTGTCCTGTGTAGAAAAGTAAATTAAATGAGGGAATTTATGTTACTGATGCTTCCTTTCTCTTTCTTCCTTTGCAGAGGTGCTTTTTCCGTCGTCAGGCGATGTGTTCAGAAGAACACTGGGCTGGAGTTTGCAGCCAAAATAATCAACACGAAAAAGCTGTCCGCCAGAGACTTCCAGAAGCTGGAGCGAGAAGCGAGAATATGCAGGAAGCTCCAGCATCCGAATATCGGTAAGATTCACATTCCGATTGACTGTCTCTCTCATCAAACTCCAATCTCTGTGTTTCTTCTCTCTTACAGTTCGACTTCACGACAGCATCCAAGAGGAGAACTATCACTATCTTGTGTTCGACCTGTAAGTGTTCATATTACTTGGATATGTCTTTGTCAGTGTCAGAATGATTGAAATCATTTTAACTTTAGCGTCACCGGAGGAGAGCTCTTCGAAGACATCGTCGCCCGCGAGTTCTACAGCGAGGCCGACGCGTCTCACTGCATCCAGCAGATCCTAGAGAGTGTCAACCACTGCCATTCCAACGGAGTCGTCCACAGGTTCGTCATCAATGTCTGATCCAATGATCATATGATGCAATCATTGTTCCTTCAACATGTTCATATTCCAGGGACCTCAAGCCAGAGAACCTGCTGCTTGCGTCGAAACAGAAAGGTGCCGCCGTCAAACTGGCCGACTTCGGCCTGGCTATCGAAGTCCAGGGGGACCAACAAGCATGGTTCGGTGAGTGTCATTGACCTTGATTTCCATTATCGATCCGGATGCATCATGATCTTGTTTGTTTACCCCCACCAAATCAGGCTTTGCCGGTACCCCCGGATATCTGAGTCCCGAGGTGCTGAAGAAGGAGCCTTACGGGAAGGCTGTCGACATTTGGGCTTGTGGCGTGATCCTCTACATTTTGCTCGTCGGCTATCCGCCATTCTGGGACGAAGACCAGCACCGGCTCTATGCCCAGATCAAGGCGGGCGCCTATGACGTAAGCTAACCGGAAGTAGCCGGAACCGGAAGTCCCTTACAATGTCCTTCTGTTCTGTTGCAGTATCCTTCCCCCGAGTGGGACACCGTCACTCCAGAAGCCAAAAACCTCATCAACCAAATGTTGACGGTCAACCCCTCGAAGAGGATCAGGTCCGACGAGGCCCTCAAGCACCCATGGATTTGCGTAAGTGTCTTGGACTTAATGATCCGGATGAATCTGGAACTATCTAATAATGATGGATTGCCATTCTTTACAGCAACGCGAGCGTGTGGCGAGCATGGTCCATCGTCAAGAGACTGTGGATTGCTTGAAGAAATTCAACGCAAGGCGCAAGTTGAAGGGCGCCATCCTGACCACGATGCTGGTTTCCAGGAACTTTTCCAGTGAGTATATCCAAAAGCACCTAAGCGCAAGGATTTCATTATTTGATCCATCCCCTACGTTTTATCCAAAGCGTTCATATTTATACTTTTGCTAAAGAATTAGTAGCTTCCACGATCTGAAAGTGTTAACTGCATTAACCCCAATTATGTGCTAATCTCAAAGTCAAGGTGCAATCCGGACTGGATGCAGGAATGATTCCAGATCCGGATCGCCTCTCACTGATCACAAGAATGACGCTGAAGCAAACATCTCCATTGTAAATGATGTCTGCTTCAATGTCATGCTTTCTGACCCTCCTCTTATAACCACTCTCTGGGTTTTTCTGACAGCTACTACTAATTAACTATTATGTGCGCAATGGCAATCATATGTTCCCCGCTATAAACTGTTTGCTGCTATTATTGTTGTTACTTAAGTAGGCTGCCATCTTGTTTGCGATGATCCCAGATCAACTGCTGTTGGCTGTTACACTGAAAATATCAAAGCTCTACTTAGATACAAACAACTAACCGATGGAAATTACATCTTGACAACCAGTACAACTTTATGTTTGTCATGACAAATTATCAATCAGACCTAATCTACTTTTTCGGTTTTATGTTTAGTACATAAAATATTCCTCAAAAATACATGATCAACTTATTTTATTATTTAAATAGATTTATGCATTCAGACCTACAACTTTCCTTTTCTAAAAAAAGATCAAATTTTTTACATTGTGCATGGGATATCTACTGACTGAGCCTCTAACACTCTTTCAATAAGTAAATATCTAGATATTCAGCATCTACCATCTACTTATAACCTGCCCTTGATCGATACTAAATCATGTTATTATCTAGGTGACTAAATATCCCTTTAAATTCATGTGGGGAAATTTTCTGTTGAACAGTTCTATATATTTTGTAAACACTTTTCAAGCATAAGTAGAGATAGGTAGCGAATGAAATATGTTACTGCTTTAGCATGGTATCACTTTGTTTTCTTTAGGAAGACAGACAAGGGACCAATGAAGTTTAAAAAAATCTTTTGTTTAATCTGGCAAAATCAAAGTTTTTGCTAAAATCTGAATCATTTTCACCATTATCATTTTGTTTAACAATTGTGATTGTTTATATACATAGAGTCTTTTGGGTGCATGGGAATCTCAGGTTCAGGAACTCCGCCTGGGTCTCCTGGTAAAAAGAAAAATAAGTTAGCTGAAATGTAGAAGGACGTATGGCAGTTGGCTTAACAGAGAATGTATCTGTCTACTTTTTTGTAGACTTGACATTAGACTATTTAGTATTTAATTCTTGAGGAACAAGAATGCATTTAACATTTAGATACACAGACTGAATGCAGTGCACCAAAAATCCAATAGCTTACTGCATCTCTTTAGAATCGTAGATTTATGCTAGTCCCATGACTTATCTACATACTAACTCAATGCTAATTACTAATTTTTATGATATCGGAATGAAACTTCGTACATTTAACTTTATAGCAACAGCCTGATTCTTCTTACTTGCTGGAAAACCTTGCAGCCACCTCTAATATTATATATTCTCTTTCCTTCCATCTATGAAAACCACTAAACTGCGTTACCCCAACCAGTACTGTCAAAATGTATGTAAGATTAGTGAAATTTAATTTTTAATGATACCATTATACTCACACAACTGCATAAAAATACTGTTACACGGACTGGGTTTCCATTCAACGGTCCACATCCTTTTTTTCTGAAAACTATTTATACTTCCTTGATCTCAAAGAGTCTTGAGACTACTGGGTCAATTCAAAATATCCTATACTTACTTCTATAGATTGTGATGTCTTTTTCAAAAATTGTACACTATCGAAATTACTTACTCGGTTAATATTAATTGGTTGCCAAAAACCATACCAGATACTTACATACTTGACAATTAAGTACGGTGTACAACAGAATCTAATGAAATTTCTCCTATACAATATTTCATAGGTTTTGTGTGCATACTTAGATTTTGTATTATAAATAAATAATAGTGTATTAAAAACCTGTTATCATTTGCATGTCCAAATTGAATTTGAGACTTCTGTTTTTTGTTCAATTGTATTTATTGTGATTTGACAGCTGCACATTGATCATATGACAATTTAAGATATGCACCTCTTCACACTACCATTTTTGTTTCCTTCTATTATCGAGGATTTTTTGTTTGTTTTTTTACACCATCTCATTGTTGACAGCAAATAAATATGTCACTAGGGTTTTCAATTCTCTAATGTATTTTATAAAAAAAAGACAATTAGACTTTAGGGAATTGGTCAATCTCAATGTCATCAAATTCTGTCAATGAATCTTACTCAAAGCAAATGTGTTAATGTTTGGATAATTGATCATTAATATACCTACTAAATGTTATAATGAATGTCCCTTTACTAAGCCATAAAGTTTATGTTACATGCAAAATTTCTCGTAAATTCACACTAAGAATTCAAGCTTCTAAATTATCACTGCTTCCAGGGTACAACTATAGTACATTGATAAAAGTACTCTAGTTACATTTTAATACAAAATTGCTTGCGTCTTTCAAAAAAAGGGGATGTTTTTATCAAACTGCTTTCTTGTTTTGCAAAACAAAAATGCAAAGTTTTAATTGAAGCATTGAAATATTTTCTAATAGCTTGAAGTACTTACTTACTTGACTGCATATAGTTATATACCAGACTCTTTGCTATACCTGTATCTCTATGTAAGGTGGAATTACCTTGATCAAGTCATTAAAATATCTATCATATCTGCCATACGGATTATATTACAGTACACTGCAACATATCTCTGCATTAAAATTGTCTCTTCCTACAAAATCATTCAACATGTCAACGATAATGCAGAATGCTCTAACAAGCTTTTATTTGAACATTTCAGCACGCTCAATTGCGAGCAAGGGGAAATCAGATGTCAAGGAATCAACGGACAGTTCCACAACCCTTGAAGATGATGACAAAGGTAATTTGAAAGTCCCATACCATTTCATCTTTCCACTATCTCCCCATCTATTATCATTCTTCTTTAAATCACCACCAATCCTCAAAATAACATCAAAATCTGTGACATTTGATTTGTCCTTCTCACATTTATATTCCAATTACTGGGTTTGGACAAGTACCTCAGTTTTTACAGCTACAGCTTCATGGTGCTTTCTTAAACGATCCTGCGCTAAAATAAAAAAAATCATTAACCAAATTATTCAAAATGAAAAGAACACTTGCAAATGGACAAAGATGTCACCTGGTTTCTTGCTGTTATTTTGAAGAATTCTTATTTTACACTAAAATATGAGACAAGCTCTATGGTTCCTACAGAAATTGCTACGGGTAGAAAATTGCCAAGATTCTACATACACTTTTGTCAAAGGTGTTTCTGCTTATCGCATTTCTTTTGATTAAATTCATTCCATTGTTAACATCGTCGCTTTTTGTACATCTATTCTATCTCAATTAGCCAGTATTATTTTTGGAAGTCATGAATGAGTGTTGCACTGTAACTTTCTCACACAAAGTCAAAAGAGAAGGGAAAGAAGAATGTAGGGGGAATCACGATCAAACAATTTTGTTTGATTGTGAGAGATAAAGATTTTCCAAAAAGATCTCAAGTTATCTTAAGTTTCAATTTATTTGAAATCGTATAAAAACAAGATGTATTTATTCCATTATTATTCTCCAAAAAAACACTGTTTCTCTTTCTCTTTCTCTCTTCTCTGTTTCAACCAACTACTACTACTACTCTACTCTACTCTGCAACTATACCACCACATCAACAAATCAAATCTGTGAAACAAAAATTCTAAAACTTGGTGTGCAAATTCTTCCTCAATATAATTAGATGACAAAAAAGGTGTCGACCGTTCATCAACTGTCATAGCCAGGGATGGTACTGAAGGTAGGTTTCAATGATGAAAAAGCAAAGTCTTTAACCAAACAATCAAAAAGTAAACTGCAAACGCTACTGTAACAATATTACCGTCAATTCATATTTTATTGTGTTCTTAACCAATTAGTGACAAATATCAAACTAACTAACTTACGTAGTTGATCTGGTCTGCTTTTACTGACAAACCTACTTTCTTACATAATCACTACCATACAATCTTTCTATTGTACCAAGTTTGCTACACTATTTACTAAATAGTCAAACAAATAATGCCTTGAATGCATTGTACTTAGTTAACGAGAAGGTTGATTTTAAGAATTTTAATGTAGCTATTGTATATTTTTGAAGAAGAAAGAAAATCATAGTGCATTTGCTTAGTTGCCTATCAGCTTCAAGAAGACCATAAATTAGAAAAAAAGTACCCTCTTCAACACTTTCTTGTGGCACCCTTTTATCTGTACTCACCCTTAATACCAAAAATATAAAATAGTTGTTATCAACACCTGTAGTTGCAAGCTCACAGAGTTTTGTGAACAAGCTTTAAGAAAGTAGTAACTTTTAGAGAATTAATATTTAGGCCAAAAAAATACCAATTACAGTCTAACATTCATTTTGGAATTAAATGGCCACAAATAATGAATTTCCCACTGCTGATTGTTGCATGTTACTCTTTTAATAGTTTGTCAGTTTTTTTAATGTCCTCATTATTGTGATGTCATTCCTATGTTTCTGCACATATTTACTTTCATAGTCGTTTCAATGTCCCAAGTAAAAATTAACAATTTTAAGGAGTAATTTGCAATGAATTTTGATATGGGTTTGATATGGATACCTATGTAGTATGTATATTATCAAAGAAATGCTTACATATGAGAGTTAGCAAACTGTAGAGCATGAAAAATATTTTTTTTAACATGCCGTGAACTCTTTCCAAAAGCATAACATCACTCTGGCTAGAAAGCTCTATTTGCAGTTGCCTATTTTTCAAAACACACACAGTTGCCAAGAAAAGTCTCAGTCTGAGACCTTGATCTTCAAAAACAGTGCATTCAATTTTTTGAAAGAATCAGAAGAGCTGATCATTTCACGAGTGATTTCCAGTAGAATTTAAAAGGTAATTTGCAATTAATAATTCAATTAAAGACACGACAATAGACTAGGACTGCCCGAAAAAAAATAAAGCAGAAAGTGCTCAGTCATTAGTCAGCTTTAAAAGCAGCTTTGTCCTTATACTAAACCAATGAAATGTTTTTAGCTGAAGCAAGTATCATTTTTGAATTGAAAAAAGAAAGTATTTTGATAAGATAAGAATTTAACTTTGACATAGTACGCAGCATTGCTTCATAGATGTGATTCTTTAATTTCTTTTAGATTTGCTCTTGTATTTTAAAGAAAGTAGAAAGACCATAAAAATGACAGCTTTTACTGCCTGCAGATGAATATGACTTCGAGGAAGACATAGACTATAAGCTCTAAGAAAGCAACAAGAAAACAGGGGGTAATAAACATTTTAAAGTGCACTAATTGGAGGTATCTTGATGATGGCAACCCAGATTTTGTAGGAGTTACATTTTGTAGATATATCATAAGTATTTTTCAAGTACTTTGTAGGTAGATATCTAAATAGGATGGTAATATCATAAATGTTCAGATACTGGCATGAATATTGAAGAAACTGCAGATAACTTGTGGAGTGGTTTCAATTGCTCAAACCAAAATTGCATACATATTATCAGTCACATGTTGTACCCACCCATACTGTCGTTTATGTCTTACAACCGATTGATTCAATGATTTATTTTTGTTTTTCCGTTTTTCCTCCTTCTCACAGCAGCTTCTGCAGGCTCAGCAGCCAAATCAGGTGACAGCAGCAGTATCAGTTCAACTTCTGCAACCAGCACAGCCTCCAATGCTAATTCAAATCTCATGTCAAAAGCCCTTTCTGGGTTTGGTGCTGCAAAACCTAAGTCCAATCCCTTGGCAGCAGCAGTGCTGGCCACTGCCGCTTCCGAGGCGGCTAAGCTAGAGGAACAGCGACAACAACAACAACAAGCAGCTGAATCTAGAGCCGCAGCAGGTACCCCAACCACTTTCACTTTTCGACAAAATTTTGGGTCATATTTCGACTCATTTTCTTGATGCTGATATCAAAGTTGATGATTCATGGACTCAAGTCAATTTTTCCCACCATCCAAGAACCCACCAACCCAATGCTAACTGAAACAACCATCCAATTTTGAGAATAACCATGCTATATTTATCTAGTTCCTTCTTGTAAATTCAACATTGATTCTCTTTTTGTTTGCTCAATATTTTACCACGATTTACATATTTACAACCTACTGCTTCATCTAATAGAGCTGCCTTTTAACCATCAGCTGGTTTGCTAATGCCTGATGTGACAAAACATAACAAAACACTACTTTAAAAGTTGCATATTTTACCATTACTACTCCTCGATCTCAATGTTGTAACGCTTTGTTTTAACTACTCCTTGTCTACTTTTTTGAAAGAAGCCAACAACTTTTATAGTTGAGCCTCTTTTAGCATCACCTTCATCTATAAATATCCACATCAGTATGAATGCTTGCTCTATATGATTTTGGCAAATGAAAAGTTCAAAAAAGCAGTTTTTGCAAAACTCAATTGAGAGTGAAAAAGTTAAAGGACTTCGATTAGTTTTCAATGCTAACAAGCCCAGTATTGATTAACAAAATTAAATGTCCAGAACCTCTACGCGATAAATATGAAACTGCATACCTGTCTTGATCCTGCACGGGCCTTTTTAAAACCCCAACTTATTGTATATACTTACAACAATTAGAATTGTCAATCTGAGTCCAAACTGCAAATTAAGTTCCCCTTTAACCACAGGTTGTTGTTACATCCAGTTTAAACATACTTACTCATACTTAGATTGTATACTCCCTCCTAAGACATATCATTTTTAAGTTTGAAAAGTAATGCTGGCGTGTACCTGATTTGTGGTCATCAAGTGAATTCTGGTGATTATAAATAAATATTACAAGTTAAGGTGCTTTGATGGCGGCTGCTGCTGGGACTGCTCATCATCATTTCCGTCATTCTATCTATACTTTCTCACTGTGTTTCAAGTTCTTTTCATTGATACTACCAAGCTTTTTTACATACTGTCTTTTGTCATTGCTACATACTATGTATTTATGAATGCGGTTGTAAGATGAGGATTAATTTGTTTTCAGGGGTGCTTTCTGTGCTGTTGCTCTAGGTGGATGAATGTTCACGCACTTGTTTTTCGTTTTATTCCCTTGTTTGCTTTCTGAACATTGTACAAAACCAAATAACATTAATTTCCACGACTTAAAAAAAAAAAAGAGACACATACATTTAATATAATTTTACCCGAAATATCTGTCAGTGCAGGTTTCTGTGACAATAACCTTCTTCGCTGCGAAATTCAATTCCTTTTATCATCTCCCTAGCTCTTAGTATCCATAATTTCTTTCAGTTGGAAGAAAGAAAATACTACTATGTACATACAAATCGAACCTTCTTAAGTGCATCAGACAAAGAAAGACCATCTTTTTAAGTTATTGACATAACGCTTTTTGAGACAAGTCCAAAAAGTTTTTAGAATGTAGATCAGGCCCAACCAACATCAACAGCTCTCTTGACAAGGAGTCCATTTTTCATTGCATTGATTTCAACCATTAACAAACCTATGATGCTATATGCCTTCAGATATCAGAGAGGCGGAAATAACATCTGCTATAATGTCCTTTTGCAGATGTCAAGATGAACCATGTTCGTGGTAGTGGCACAGGAGCTCAGATTAGAGCCTCTCATAGCCAAAGCGACCCTGTTTCCTTAGGTAAGAGTCCGACTGTGAACAGACCATTCATTAAAATGACGGGCTAGGTGTGGAATGGATTCTCCTTTATTTGAATTCATTTCAAGCCAAAATGATGTCTTTTTATTGAAGGGCAGGGAACCCAAAACCGCAACAATTTAATCACAACAAGAAATTGTCTTTTACTTTACTTGCTTGTCACCTAAAAACATCTGACAAACACATCTTCCACATGTCAACCTATGTCACGTCGTATACCACCAGTAACTGATACAAATACTTAAATATCTTCTCTCTTTACTTGCTTCTCTTTTAGCTCGAAAAACAGAAATAATTCGAAGTACTGAACTCCTGCTGGAAGCCATCAGTAGCAACGACTTTGAGTCATATGCGTATGTTGTTTTACTTAACCACTTAATGTCATTCTTAGTGCCGCGCATTGATGTACTTACTTACTTAGATATGATGACAACGATTCACTTATGATTTACTTTTAATTGATACTTAATTGCATAAGCTAAAACAGTAAAAAAAACTATCCTTACGTAGAGCTTTCAAAAGCACATGCAACTTGCAAATCTTAAATCAAAGTGCGACTAATTCAGTAATAACCAATCACAATCATTGTCGTTCAATAGGTATTGAATGTACTCGTAACAGCTTCTCTTGACTTTATCAAGATCTTTGTTTGCTGTGTGGCACACTTCTGAAAGTTGTTCTTACTTAAAAATTCGTTAGCAATATCTTGCCAAATCTGTCGGTAATAATTTTCTTAATGATTAATTGTGTCTTTACTGATAGGCGCCTCTGTGACCCCCACATGACTGCATTCGAACCAGAAGCAATTGGCAACCTCGTGGAGGGCCTTGATTTCCACAAGTTTTATTTTGACAATCGTGAGTCCAATGAATGTCATGTCATTGTTGACATCATTCATTTCGTTTGTATCTTTTGCAGTGAAAAACAGCCGACACAACACCAACACTAGCATTTTAAATCCTCATGTTCATCTCCTGGGTGATGATGCAGCAGCCATTGGCTACGTGAAAGTCACACAAAACATTGACAAGTAAGTCCAGTTGGATCAGAGAGTTGTCATCAATGTCCGATCCAATGGATCACAATGTCTCTGTTGTTGTTCCAGGAATGGCCATCCCCACACCCGACAGTCAGAAGAGACCAGGATATGGCATCGACGAGACGGTCGATGGGTGAATGTGCACTTCCATCGCTCCAATGCAACCTCCGATTCAAACCCCTTCATAGCCAAGCAAACCAATTGATCCAGCAGCAACAGCAGTAGCCGACAACAACAACAACAGCAACATCACCAACATCACCACAACCACATCCCCAACAATTGCAAACGAATCAAGCTAGACCATCATGTCAACAACCACCACTATGATGCTTGAAAACGATTATCTAGATGGAAGCAACCAGCGATATCATGAACAATCTCTGAATTTTGTGCCCACCCAGTCAAAGACCTAACGTTAAGCGCATCATCTCTCAAGCTGACACCCAAGAACAATACGGATGATAAAATGTAACGCCACCACTCCTCTCCACCATGAAGCGTATACTTACTTCTCCCACAAACAATTGCATTCACCACCCATTTTTGAAGAAAAAAATATCTACACATTTACATCCTGCAAAATATCTCTACATAGGCAGCCCTCACAAAAAGAAACCTTTGTATCTAAAATACATCAATACTATGCAACTTTACCTACGTTTAGATCACTGGAACAAAATCGAAAGTAGACAAAACATGGAGAAGGAAAACAATAAGAGCTATCCGAATGAGATTCCAAGCAACAATTTACTTCTACATTATCTTATTACGACTAAATCACAATACTACTATATAGATATTTAGCTATCCTTTTCGTCTTTTTGTGGAAGAGAGAGAGCAAGGAATTTGCTGTTTTGTCCTTGTCACAATAGCCCGATTTTGTAGGATACCCCCATCCCATCAACATTCATTACATTATAGACCACCTTTCTCAGCTGCCCGTCACAAATCAAGTGATGAAAAATTATGAAAACTTCTCTTCTAAAACGCTCTTTGTTACAAATATTTAATTGTACTTTACACGTAAGTAGTTGGGTGGATCAAAACTAAAGTAACAGCCACGGCAAGCACATCGTGCAACTCATGTCATAAAACATATTTATCAAATCCATGCCCCTGTTTTTGCTGTAAAATCTTCCCTTCGAAATCAAACAATTGTTGCTCCAAGGCCTTGAATTTATTAATGACAGAAAAAGCAAAGCATCAATTTCTTTTTCTTTGGTTTCTAACATTCTAAATGGAAATACTGAGATTTCATATGAGTATGGTCTGACTTAATTTTAAAGCAAATGTTTAGGCTGAGTTTCATTTGATGCCTGCTCTTGGCCGGCTGGATACAAACACGAAATAAAAAAGAATCAAGTAGAATTGCCATTGTGATACTTTGTGAAAAACCCACATTACAAGGGATTTTGTTAGAGGAAAAATTTAGGCACATCACCACTCTTACACTTTTAGGAAGAGGATCATCTTTGCTTTTGAAATCCAATGGAAATAACATAAATACACAGGCACGAAGACAGTACCACAGATACAGCCTATCTGATAGGTCTTATTAAGTAGTAGAGGAAAAAATGTGGATTTGCAAAAAAGAAACCTTCAAAAGATTTTGAGGAAGAACACAAAGATAAATATGAACATTTAAGAAAACAACTAACTAAATAAACCATTTTACGAATGATCTTTATGTACTGTTAAGAACTCTATTATCTACTAAATACAACAAAACTATCATATGGCCCTCCTTCACTAACGATTATTACATTATGCATATATATTATATACCATGATTACTATTGTAATTATTATTATTATTATTATTACTGCTATTAATACCTCCTATTATGATACAACTGATAGTGCAAATGGTGGAGTGAAAGGCTTTTGAACTTCTGGCGAGTGAGAATGCTTTTAAAACCTTCGACAATGAGAACAATACTTAATTACCAAAAACAATGTTATTGCCCTTTGGACACAGATAAACAACTATAGATATCTAGATAGGCATACATGTTCTACTGAATGTAACTCTTTTTCCATGGCATGAATGGCTGAATGTCATTGACATTGTCACCGAACCACCGCCAATGATTGGGAGAGGGAATCCACAATGCTAGCCTCACATTGGGTTCCCGTCGAGCGAATGGACGCGTTAACCACAAGCCTAAAAGATTTTAACATAAACATATATCTTTAAAAAAAACCACAACAAAGCATACATCAAATACTAATAAAAATATCAGAATCAGTACACCAAATCCAAAACCTTTGATATGATACATGCTGCTAAAATCTATACCTTTTTGCCCCAGAACAAAAGTACTTACTAAAACCAACTTTTACGATATACTGTCTCACCAACGAAAAGGATCATCGCCCTCATCCTAGAAGGTAGAACTAGAAATTCTCTGTAGGATATGCTAAAGCAAAACAAAAAAATGAGAAAGAATCAAATCCAAATCAATGCAAACGTAAGTACTTATTTACAACCACAATTTTTGAGCAATCTTTTTGCCCCCTCGAAAAACGCTTTAGCAACATTTGCTCATCGCCCATCCATTCAAGATAAAAACACCGGTATTTAGCAATCCTTCACTACATATAGTGCAAAAAAGAGAAAGAATTGTAGACAATTTTTCGGCCCGATTCACGTCTTGGAAAATAAATTTCAAATCCCTGTAGGAAAGAAGCAAACATCAGCAACAAAATTCGTGGTTTTTTCGTCAATGGCAAACCTTATACAATTATTACAAAAAAATCCAACTAAACTAACCTAACTAAAGATGGAGCCACTAGCCCAACCGGCAACCACCGAAACAAACAAACAAACAAAAACTTATTCATTGAGATCATCATCCTATCTATGTTATGCTTTATGTCATGTGAATTTAATAAACATTTGTGTCTGTATCATTCAAAACCACATGACATACGTCTTCTGTATATTATTGTGCATAATGAGCTTTAAATTCTACGTACGCTAGCAGATGGGAAGCTGCTCCGTTTAAGCGGCTTACAAATAATTGGACAGGTATACGGCAAAAATCCTACATGGGCTTATACTACTAGGTCGGTACGTGTCTATATTAATAACATCATCAAACCATTACTTTCCAGTATGAAGTTGTTTACTTTCTCAAAACGCTTGTGTGCGCAAATTATTGGCTTCCCAGATATCATTTTCTAAAAACGCCACATTTCGGACCTTGCAAAGTAAAGCCACCATGCCACATGGTTGGCTGTTTCTTGCAAAATATCGTGTCATTTTGATTGAACCTTGCCGAATTGACCGAACCGTTTGTCTGGTCTGGTAGCACTTCAATTCTATCATTCAATACTCCTTTCTCGCTTGCAATGCTCCGCCGGTTATATTGAATGCAATAAGTAGAGTGGTGTATGTAGTTATTAATAGTGAAACAGGTTTGGGGTTTACCTAGTCGGTCTGTAGCTATGCTTTCCCAAAACAGAAAACTGAAAAAAAATCACAGGTATAACTTTGCTGTGCGCACACCGCCTTCTTGCTTGCATGAAAGCCACCTGAGCTGGCAGGTTTCAAACAAAAGCCTTCTGCAATTTCCGATGTCAGTGTGATAAGTTAGTATCTGTTTCTCCGTGAAACTTGCCCTCGCACCTTTGGTTGTCTTTGCAGCTTTCAAAAAGCATAGTAATTTTTTGATTCAGTAGACCGTTGCCATAGTGATCGTAACCAAGGGTGACCCTCCTCTCGTTCGTCTTCAGTCCCGGCACACTAACTAAATACTAAATAAGTAGGTAGATATATGCATATCAGAGACCTTCTGTTTACAAACATTGAGCACCCAGCTCTTCGAAGCTACAAGCAGCGGCAAGGTCCAAGACTTTAAAAGCAGAAACTGTCGGTCAGTCAGTCAGTTTTTTGCCTTAATTGTTTTTTATCCACTTTGATGTGATCCAACTGAAACTGCAGTCTGCAAGGAGAACTTCGTCAAGCCCAGCCCATTTCTACAGAAAAAGGTACGATATTTTAACAATTTCTAACTTCTCATCTAGTTATCGACGTCTAAATATGATCCCATTAAGGTATTTGCAACCTCAAATGGTTGCGCGATGTTTTGGTTTGACAGTTGAAAAAATGCGCGCATTTACAAACACACACACACCCAGAAGGCGTGATTGGTAACCATAGTGATGGCAACCATAACCTTGATTGACCAAAAAGCTATTTAGCGACAGAAATGGGCAGCGTTTACTTCCTTTGACCTGACCAGTATTTACTATTTAGTTACACTATATCTTTATATACTCTGGGGTCTTGCATTGATAATGCTCGATTGCCTGGACAACCCAAGTTACAATAACAAACATTGTCCCTGGATGATAGTTAGTAGATAGGTAGCTAGGTAGGGCAGCACCTTTACTTGAGCCTGGTCAAAATGCAATGAAATGTCGCCAAGGACAACTGCCAGATCCCAAAACAGTCGTCATGTTAACCAATATTAAGCGTGTCCTACTAAATGCCAATTGCCTTTTTTTCAGTTTCCAATGTTGTCCCCATTCTCGAGGATCTTCAACCAAAAGAACTCCACACCGAATTCGCCGCCCCCAGGATCTGGAACGGGATCCTGTCAGTCGACCATAAGTCCATGCCAAGACTTGCTCGTCAGCAGTAGTAAGGTAAACAAGGCTAAGCACAGTCATGATCCACCAATCCAATAGCCATCAAGGTCCAGTCAACCAATCCTTTGAAAACTAATTTCTTAGGTTGATCCAGCAATGAAGCAGCTCCAGCTGCCCCCGGCCAAATCTCTGCCAGGCTATTTTGAAAAGTAGGGTGTAGTTTCTCAAACAGAAACCAACCAAAACCAAATACTACAACCCTGACTAATGTCGTTTTGATTCATGTGTGCAGAGTGCAATACATTATATTTCCCCGGCCTTACCAAGATGTCGTCGTCAAATTCCTAACCTACCCCGCTTGCCCGTTTCGTCGTGCAACTGAGATATAGTGTGGCTCAGACTATGAGAACCGACATGTAAATAATTGTTGTCTCTTTACTTTTTGTACTCTTAGAATTTTACACGTAGCTTGTACATGTCTGATTTTTCTGTGTGCTTGCATTCAATTAACATCATTAGAAGCCTAAGGCAATCTTCTTATTTTATGCTTCGTGAAACAAGAAAAAAAGAAAATAGAAGGAAGGTTGACTTCACAGAACGAGGCAACGAATGTCAAAGAATTTTTGAGCACAAAAGAACAGTGCGTGTGTCTATGAGTCAGGTATCAAAGCAAATAAAATAGCTCAGTACTATCACTACTACCGGAATTTACCGCCTTTTCTTTTTGTCAATGTTTGCAAAACATATCTACTCGTAGAATTCGATCCTTGCAGAGATTTTATTCCTGAATCAATAGAAAAATTCGCTGCAATTTTGAGCGTTTGACGCGTGAAAGAACCTCAGCTTGAAGGAAAGGAAGTAAAATATCTCACATTGTCAATAAAGCTAGCCGCCATGCACTGGGATTTTAAAAGCAAACAAAAGAAAGTGATTTTATGATCCAGGGGACTCTTGATATCGGATATGTGTAGTCAGTCTAATTTCTGAAAGAACTGGAGAGGACAAATTAACAAAATCAACCATGGTAGTGGTGGACCATAAGTCTTGCTCAAAAAGGAGTCCCGAGCTTGATCCGAAAAATTTCCCTCCTGACGTCAAGTTCATGTAATGATTGTTATTGTTGTTATTGCTTATGTAGATTGTTGGCCACTGTAACAATGTTGTTGTGTCTATTGTATGTGTACATAAAAGTTATAACAAATATTTAATTTTTACTCATTTGACCACGTGGTTTTATTTACCTTTTGCAGCTTTGGCGTTGATGTCATGGCTGCCACAACTAATGGAGGAAACGGTGGGATGCTCTCCGATCTGCAGGATCTGTCGTCTGCCCATCCAGCCACAAATCAAGGAGGACATCCAGAAGCTGGCTTGCCTCCAGTGACTGTGTCAGCTGACGAGGCCACCAATGCTGTAATTCAAATATCAAGGAATAAAGTAACATTTGTAAACAAACTTGCCATTTCAGCTTGTGAACGATAAAGGTGATGTGGCTTACCTGGGAGTGCCCCACCATACCGAGGAGGATGGCGCTGGCTCATCCTTTCTGTCGTATCTGCCAGATCAAGGAGCAAGTGAGTCCTTGTACATTGATAGAAACAATCACCTGTAACGATCAGATAATAACATATTGTCCCATTATTTTCAGATGGCACTGACGTCAACGCATTCAGCAATGCTGCTAGCCAGCTCGCAGCAGCAGCATACCCCTATATCTATGAAGTTGGTATGTATGCCAATGACTTTAAAATGAACTGCATCCATGGATTTGATTGTCAACAGGTAATACCTACACACCCCTGGCGAATTCTTCGATAACTTCGGCCTTGGTCAATGCTCAGCAAAATGGACACCCTACCCTTCAAGCATCTGTATCCCCAGTGCCCAATGGTCAACCAGCAGCAATGGCATCGGGTGGACAGCAGCAAGTGGTTTCTTACAACGGCGAAACCTACTTGATCCAATCCAACGCCAATGGCACTCATCAGCTGATCGCCAACCTGAACACGGCACCCAGAGGAGCCTCGCCACCACCGGCACAAAATCTTCAAACTCTTGACAAGCCGTTCAACTCGCCAGAGAGCCCTGGCAATGACAACAACAACACAGGACAAGGTCTGAGAAGTAAGCCAATTGTTGATCCAATTGGATCTTCCAGTACAATGCCATTCAACTGGATTATCTTGTGATTGCAGCGAGCAGTGTCCAATCCTACATTACAAGGGTGTCGCCAACAACGATCCAGTGGTTGATTCAAAACTACGAGACCGCCGAGGGTGTCAGCCTGCCAAGATCAACGTTGTACAACCATTATCAACGACATTGGTATGTCTCCTATGCTAAGAAATATGTTGATGTTTTTCATGGATCAACTTTTCAGCACTGAAACCAAACAGGAGCCGGTGAATGCCGCCAGTTTTGGAAAGCTGATCCGCTCTGTGTTTCTTGGTCTGAGAACGAGACGCATCGGGACCAGGGGCAACTCAAAGTACCACTACTATGGTATCCGTGTCAAGCCAACGTCGATCTTGAACAACATTTCTGAAGACAGTCCACCTCCGGTGACTCCCTGTCAGCAAAACCAAGCTCAGCAAAATAGCACAACTTATGGGATCAATCCTACAGCCACAAAAACAGTGGTTCAGGTGCGAGAATTGCAAGCACCTTTGAATGATCTATTTAATTTGTGTCTTTTTTCTGATCTTAGCATCAAGTGGTTGCTAAGAAAAGGAACAGCACTGGACAAGCCCTGCCTGTCAACCACAACAACAATGTCAACAAACCGAATGGACCTGAAGGAGCAGCTCCGGACAATGGACCAGCTCCTCCAGGTTTGGCTCTTGGAACACAGCTCAAGCAGTACCTCGGCAAGAATGGCGACGCCAAGAGCATCCCGGATTTTCCCAAGCTAGAGTTGAACACTGAAGACCTCCCCGAGGAGTGTGATGAGAACGCCAGCAAAGACTTTGAGGAGTGCTACAAGAAGCATTGCATAGAAATTCTTGAGACCGTCACTGAGCTCAATCTGCCAAGGTAGGTGGACTTGATTTAATGGAACGCAATGATACAATAATCATATTTTGTAGAGTGGAGCAGTTGTGGACTACCTTCTGGCAAGAGGACCTGTTCAACGGGACTGACATCAAGTCGGACGAAGACAATCAATCTGGAAGCAACAAAGAGAACCTTGTCGATGACAACTCCACAAAGGCTGCAGTCAAAGATGAGAAAGCTGATCCAAAGTCTGGAACAGGAGGAGATCAAGATGGCAGTGACACCTCGACCAACAGTGGTCCTCAAGCTTCTAAGAAGAGGCCCAAAATGACCAACTTGTCAGCCGAGGAGATCTGCAGTCTCTGGACATTGCCGGTGGTCCAAAACTTCATCCTGGAAGCAGATTACGCCTTATATCAGCATCTGATCAACATTCTGATTCCTCAAGTCCTCAAGCCGATCCCCAATTCTTTGACCCAGGGTATCAGGGGGTTCGCCAAGAGCCTGGAGTTGTGGATGACAGCTGCTTTGACAAATGTTCCAGATGAAATAAAAGCACTGAAGGTGGGTATATCAATGTCCACATGTCATGGACCACAGTTGTCATTGGCAACGTTTTCTTTAGGTCAATGCTGTCAAGTGCCTTGCGCAATGTCTTAGACGATACACTGGACTCAATCATCTGGCGCAGGCGGCAAGAGCTGTCTTGCAAAACACGACCCAAATCACGCAGATGCTCAGTGATCTGAACAAGGTGGACTTTAACAATGTCCAGGATCAGGTAATAATCTGATTGGCAAGCAAAAAGATGAATGGCTTACCATATCCTACTTCTAATCCAGGCAAGCTGGGTGTGTCAGTGTGATGCAGGAACAGTGTCACTCCTGGAATCAGAGTTCAAAGCTACTCTGGCAAAGGCTGCTGACTTGGACACGTGGGCTGATTGGTTGCAACAGGTTGTCAACAAGGTTTTGCCTTCTGTCAAGGAGAAGTCCGAGTTTCCAAAGGCTGCAAGACAGTTCCTCCTCAAGTGGTCTTTTTACAGGTACGAAAATACCTCAAATCATTTATTTATGTACCAAGACATTGACATTGCTTGTCTGTTTCAGTTCGATGGTCATCCGGGATTTGACACTACGATCAGCAGCCTCTTTTGGATCTTTTCATTTGATCAGGCTGCTCTACGATGAGTACATGTTTTATTTGGTGGAGCAGAAGGTTGCCTCAGTCCTGGAGCAAAGTCCTGTTGCAGTCATGGGATTGGGACAGTTTCGGACAGCCAACGCCAGCATGATTAGCCGTACGCAATGAAGTCATTTAAAGTCAATTAAGTCATAATCAATCCTTACCAAATATTTGTTTCAGACATTGATGACAGTGGACCGTCGGAAAGGAAAGTTGCTAAACCAAATGGGGTTCCGGAGGTGAGAACAAAACTTTTTATAATTATCAAATAATTAGTAATGAATGTCATTTGCATTTTAGGAGAAGCCATTGGTCAACGGAGAAACTGCAACGCAATAAGAAAATTAAAATCAGTCAAACGAAACTAAAATGTTAGCCAGGTACTCAGGATTGTCGATACCACTCATTTACTCGTACATATTTAGGTTGTCTTATTCAAGTACTCATCATCTATTTACAAAACGTTAGCTTTAAAAAAATGTCCTTTGAACAATATCAGTTGAGTTTTTCATAGAAGTGTTTTACTACTCATTCTTTACTCTAGTAAAGGATTACATCAAGGTCCTTGCCTTTTCCAAACTTTGGAAAAATTACGAAAATGTTTACCGATTCTGTGATCTCCATGCTTTTCACCGAGAAAACTACTTACTTTCAAATTACCTAAGCAGTATTGCATTGTACAGTGTCTTAACAAATGTCAAGTGTGTTTGTTTTCTAGAAGATGTGCAGAATTTTTGTTATAAATTGCTTAGTCCCAGAAATAAACTTGTGATGGATGCTAAAAAAATAACTACGGGCTAGAGCCCAAATATTTTTAAAAGCCATTCATGTACGGAAGCACAAGTGGCACATGAAAATCTTGGTCCTTTGATCTTTAGCAGAAGAGAGCGACAATTCAATTTCCTAAATTGTCGTCGTGGAGTAAGCACTTTATAACCTAAAAACGAAAATCATCATGTGTGGCTTGAAAAGTCTAAAGATATGATGCAAACCGAAGAGACGCGGACGGAGAGCAAGTGAAAGGCAATTCCTTCAAACCGGTCGTCGCGGCGCGAAAGGCGCACGGGACTGCCATAGTTTCGTTTCCCGCTGGGGAATTCTTTGCCTCGGCGTTGCGTAAATATGTAGGCATGTAGGCCATGTATGTAGATACTTAGTTGTGCGGAGAATGCGAAAATATCTAGGTGAATCTCTGGTCTCTCCCAATTTTTCCC
>JAAUYL010038246.1_pt1 | contig 23071 bp, 30 predicted proteins | sample 7278011 | NCBI WGS metagenome assembly JAAUYL01 (sample SAMN14350225, study PRJNA611818) | marine sediment metagenome | isolation source: surface marine sediment (1.8m) | place: French Polynesia: Moorea | collected 2018-08
ATCAATAGATCAGTTTTGTACAGTCCTCATATTCCTTGTAGATACACAGTCAAGATTAACAAGCTTGCAGAATAGTTCATGAACTAATTGCAATAAACGAAATGAATGAATTTTGACAAATCGAACAAGCTTGTTTAGTCACATGTCGTCATGGAAGAAAACTTACTCGTACATCCTCATATCATTGCAATGCAGCTGTAGTTCATAAAAAGGCTTGATACACAATACTTAGACCTAGATACGTATGGTAATATTGAAATACCCATCTATCTAGGTAAGCATATATATCTAGATAAGTAATAAACAAATTAAGATGTATAAATAGACCAGGACTACTTAGTTTTTTAAAGAGTGGACGATGCGATTTTGCAGTTGATTTTACGACTAGCCTGACCTTTGACCCCCTCGACCTCATGCGCTCCATGTGCGTTGACTTCCAACTTTCTAAGAAAAGATCATCTTTAGATAGATGCGATATGAGTGCGGATAGACACAACAACGAGCTGGCCGATAACAAGTTTTCATTATACTCGGGAAAGTGGACATCTCCGCAACGCAACTTGTTTCCACGTTGATTCCCATTTGTCCAAATATATCTATTATTCTATCTAATATGGAGTACACCCAATTAGAGAGAACTCTCAGTGTTTTTCTCGCGCGACACATCTTGGGACAAGAGCAGGTTTTTCCGCTTTCAACTCCTAGTAAGTAAAACTAGATAGATCCTCGTTATGCTGATATTATTGAGTAAGTAGATACGCAGTTAAAAAAATGAACTTTTGTACTGACCCTTTTTACTGAACTCTAGATGTTTTGCAAACTTTTAAAAACACTCCAGCAATATTTGCTGCATATTGTCAAATTGCTAAGGTACATTTCGCTTGAGACAAAATGTTTGTTTACCGAAAAAATATTTATTCTTTTTTTTTGACATTTATTTGCATTTTAAAATATTTCTTTCTTAAAGCTGAATCCGTGCTGGTTTGATTTCTTGGCCAATATGTCAGAGAGGGATGGATTTCCACAATAGAAAACAGTCACATTTCCCAAATTCTGTTGGTTAATTTTGGTAAATATACTGTCCCAATCTGGTCGGCCAGATTGCGTTCGACTCTTCAGGCCAGTGATGAGGTCCCTGCTTGCCTAAAATAATGATTTTTATGACACTGACACATTGATAGTTATTCTAGACGTACCTTTTTGTGCATTAGGTCCAATGCTAGCCTCAAAGTAATTGCTTTAAAGTCTTTCTTGGCGTTGAATGCTGTTATGTACAAGTGGATGTCAAGAAAGTTATTGTTGTTGCCATCCTTCGAGCCAGGAACGTTGGCGGTCAGTTGCTTCTGCTGGCTCTTCGCATACTCGGCCTGCTCCATCTCCAACTGCGATAAAAGCTGGAGGAACCACTCGAACGACTTTTGCTCGCGGTTGATCCAAATAAAGTCGACCTTCTTCAGCCTGAAATCCTTCGTCGAGGCCGCGTGGAGGCCGTCCGACCAGGTGTGGTCGCAATTGGGGCAGACCTTCTTGGCCGCCCAATAGCGGTGCATGATCGATTGAAGGACGGAGGCGAAGGGGGTGACCCCGATCCCGGTTGCCACGAGGACGGCGTGGTCGCAGTTGCCGTTGAAGATGGAGCTGCTGGGCGCTCCGTAGGGCCCGTCGATGAAGACCTCGAGCGGAGGTCGCATTGCAGAATGGGATGTCTTTGGCCTCATGATCACGTAGGGATCGCCGTGTTCGACATGCGCTGAGCCGTCCTCTTTCGATTGGCCGCGACGAAGTCGAAGCGGCGAGCGTCCTTGCTTTCGCATGAAGTTGACCGTTCGAGGCCGATGCGACAGAAACCTGTAGGCTCTCATCTCGTCGACCCCGTTGTCCGCGGGGTCGAACACCACGTTAAAGACATTGCTGAGGTTCCTTCCATCGCCACCATCTTTGCCAACTGCTTTGTCTTGGATTTTACTGTTATCACGCAGCCTTTCCTTTGCGGGCTTCTGTTTTGTGAATGTCCTCATAAACGCTGAGAATTTAGCCTTCATTGACCTGACGTATTCTTGAGAGGGAGGTGACACGAGGTCAGTTCGTCCCTGCTTATTTCTGGCCTCGGCCTCGATCAGCTCTTGTTCCTCTTGGAAATACTCGTGCAGCCTATAAAAATGAGATTACTTTTATGTTTATATGCACACAATCACTAACCTTTTTGTCCAGCCTCCGACTCCCCGAATGTGCAGCGTAAAAGAGTCGTCCTGTTCGGGTGCACTCGAGATCGTGAAAGGGTGCCATTCAAAATTGCTGATGGTGGGAATGTTGACGAACACCCAGTCGCCGGGCCTGAACTCGAAGTCGTGCTTTCGCCGAATGATCAACTGCGTGACCGTTGACGGCAAGAGGACGCCGGACACGACATACGTACGGCCTCGACCATCGAACCACTTTCGGATCATGACTGCCTTGCTGCCGAAAAACATCATCATGGGAATGATGATCCACCAGAAAAAGTTCTTGCAGTGCAAGAACATGAGGATCCAGAACACGAAATAGAGGGTGTGCGTCCAGTAGAAGACCTCAAAATGGCCTTTTTGGCGGATCTTTGGGTGAGCTCCGATACCAAGGATAAACAAGACCAGGAGCAAGGCCATGCCGGTCGGGTTGGCCCACCCCGGGATGGGGCCGAACATCTCCGACTTGTCTGTGAACAGCCAGTCGCCGAAGGTCAGGTTCCTCTGGTTTCCCGACGTGAGGTTGTTCATCACGACGAATTTCTCACAATTTGGCACCAAATTATAGGCTGCAAAATTAAAAAAAAACTTGTGAAATGATGGACATATTTTTTTAAGGATCAGAATCCAGACCTATGTTGTCAAAGTGTGCCGCAGCATGGATAAGCCCGCATGTGATGACAAAAACTCCAGCCGCCTTGTGATAGGCCACGTGGTGATCCACCGGAATTAGCCTTCCGATCTTGTTTTGTCGAACCCACGTGATGAGGGGCCGACACATTAGCAGCAAAAGAATAAGTGAACCGAAATTGATAGAAACGCCCGCTCCCCTGGCGAGCATGATCTGCCAGCAGGGGCTGCCATCGATGCCAACCATGTCACTGAACTTGTAGACGCGACAAACGACAGTCTTGGTCAGTAGGCAGAGCATAAGGACGATGAAAAATATGTCTTGCTTGCTATTCTTGATCGTTGTCCAAATGGTGCCCCAATTAGGCAAGCGCAGACACTTCCTGGACTTTTTGTTGTCTGTTTTCTCCGGCCTAATCCAGTCACTCAAGCTGAAAAGGCAAGAAATAAAGTCTTGAACCTTTCATCTAGTCGGAAGTATTCGGTCTACCTTTCCGAAAGTGCCTCGTACAACTCGGGATGATTGTCCAAGAGGCATTGGAATTTGTCGAAAGTCAAGCCAACTTTTTCGCAGCAGTCGCACTCGTGCAGCAATATTGTGGTCATGTGGCGGATCTCCTCTTTGTCAAAAATGATCCCGTTCTCTTTAATTGCTTCCGTCAGCAGCTTTTGCAGGTCAGTTCTTTTCAGGCTCTTTGTGTCCTCGTTCGACAGGATTGAGAACAGCAGTGAAACCTTGAACTTCTCATCTTGGCACAAGATAAATACGAGCAAATCCAAAATCCCATCGAGGTTCGGAGGGCCCAGCATATCGTCTCCGGTGAAATAGAAAAGTAAATTGAAGAGTCCATTTTTGAACCAATCCTGAAGAACAACAAATATTGGTACTTTATGTTGGATTTTTAAATCATAATGTAACAACAACTTACAGCACCAGTAGAAGGCAAAGACTTTTTGAAGTGGTCTATGGTGGGCACACTTTCGATGATTGCGTCGTCATTGTCGGTCCTTTTCCAACGGCTTTCCATTTCTAGCGTTGCGTCCCAAGGGACTTTCCTAATCAAAACAAAAAAATGCAAAATAAATATTCGTTTGCAAAGATCATAAACATTGCATTGCATACCTTGGAGACGTTAGCACGATAATATAGCGCACCAGGTGAGACACACTCGAGAAACTCTTTGAAATCAACTTTGCTATTTCTTCATTTTTCCAGACTTGTACAAATGTGTCGCGGGTGACAACATCGAACGATCCAGAATAGACGTCGGTGCATTTGACCACCTCTTGGGTAAGTTTGTCCATAGCTGAATTATGGAATTGCTTAGATCGAAGCAGTTCAAGAACTTCCTCTTTGTCCAAAGATTTTGTAGCCTCGCCCGCGGCCATGAGGTCGAAAAACTTAGAGGTGAAGCTGTCAGAAGACAACAGAGTGGTCAAAATTCCAACCTCCCGGAGGCTATTGTCGTGGATTTTTTCTCGCATGAATATGTCCCTCATGCCTCGGACTAGGAGCAGTCTTGCCGAGACGTTCACATTCTTGGCATTATTCTTGACCTCGGTGGCCGGCTCGTTCCAATCGGCAGGCATCTTGTCAAAGGCGTCGGCGAACTCGTCACTTTCTCTGCTACGTCGGCCTCCGTCGGACTCAGATGATTGATGAGGCTCGACCTGATTCTTGAACAAACCTTCAGTACCGGAGAAGCTTAAGTCAAAGGCCAGTCCCATGGCGTCGCGTTTGGAAACGCTCAACTTTTTCTTTTTCTTGCTCATGTTTCACCCGTCACTTTGTCACTGAACGGGCGTATGACAATGACCTTTCCAGCAATTTCAGACTGGTCAAAGTTATTGAAGGTTCGTCGAATTAGTGTGACTCATTGTGTGGTTAACGGCTAATCAAAACAACGATCGGCCTCAAATATGCTTCATACGATTTTCGGGCCTGAGGTAATATTTAGAAAGCCATGTGTGTTCCGTTAACCGTTATCGACTGGTCGAAGACCTCCAGCTACTTTGCAATAACTCGAAAGCAGACTACGGAAGTCCGTATAAAAGTACGTCAGTATTTATTTACATAGTGCCTATGGAACAATTGTATAAGTACTGTGACAAATGCCGTGTATGGCTCAGTAATGGTTGAATTATTAATGAAGAACACTATTTGAGTATTGGACTGTTAACGGGAAAAGGTGTATGCTTTAAAGTATTCTGAGTTACAATAGCAACGTAGGCCTATCGAGGCAGGGTGCTGGCAATTTGTCTATGCCATTATTTGCGACCGTTGTTGGTCTACTAGTATTTTGGGGCCCTCTGTGTAACGTTACGTATGTCTCGCCGATTGTTAAAGGGGTTACACTTCCTGGTATTATCGATAGAATGGAAGCCACTTTAGCGTTCCTTGCACTTCGCAAATTGTTTCCTGGGAAACTCCTACTTGAAAATACGAGTAAGTAAACTAACGAACAGTCCTCAAGCGCAATTTTCAACGTAAGAAATATTGATTCTCCATGCCAACCATTCAAAGTGACACCAACCCACCCACCATTTACATGTTCTGCAAAAATGCTATGGACATTTATTTTCCCTTCTCAGGTGAGCAAAAATAGTATAGTTTCAAGGCAAACAATTAACCCTCAGGTTGGGGTCATTCTTCCAGGAGAGAGTAGCAGAGAAAGTCCAAGACTTGACGTTGGCAGGGTCAGCGGGACATTTAGCTCTCGAGTTCAATTGGGTCTTCAACTCCACGGTCTGGGCGCCAAGCGACTTTCCAATCATCCAGGACTTGGTGGTCTGATCCCAGTACAGGAAGTGGACGTTCCCGACGGGTGGGCCTCCCTGGACGGGAGGAGCAGGGTTACTTCCGGTCTGAGAGGTGCCACCCACCTGCCTCTTGGTCCTCGGCCTCTGGCCACTGGCCGGGCCGGTGCGACCTCCATGGGCTTGTCCTCCATGTTGCTCGTGCGGAATGTTGTTCGGGATCAGGGGCGAGACGGAGGCGTATCTTGAGGGCTTGCGGAAGAACGGACGACCCTATATCAAATCCAAGGATGTTTAGTTGATGAGGTCACACAATAGGTTCCTTGTTAAACTTACGTTGTACATGCCATCAAAATGGTAGGCGCCAAGATGATTGGGGTAGTAGGAGATCACTTTAGCAGTCGTCGTTGTCACGTTGACATAGGCCGAATTGCACTGGCAACCAAAGTCTCGAAGACGCATGATGTGCTGCTGATCGAGTTGTTGGCCCATAAACCTATAGATTTTATATCGTGTCATTTGTCGCATAAAACAAAAGTGTTCCTTCGTTTACCTTGCTTTTCCTTCGGCCAAGAACTCCTGCTCCAAGTGGAACTGAAGGTCGTCTTCCAACCTGGCCATGTGGTTGTCGACGGCCTTCAAGAAGTCGCCCAAGCATTTGGCCGGTATTCCGCTGTTGCTCGCCATCCTCAGCGTCGGGCTGGGGCTGTTGGGGTTCTGCACGGTGAACATCTGGGCTAATGGAGGCGGGTGGAAGTCTTGGATGTCGCTCAGCTTGGGGAGAACGAGGTCGGTGATCTCGCCGAGGACAGCGTTGCGTGGCGAAACAATTTTGAGGGTGAGGCGGTAGGGGGAGCAGGCCTGAACGGCGAACGTGGCCTCGACGTAGTCGCCTAAGAACGGGGGAGTCGTCTTGCCGAGGGAGGCCATGTACCCGGGCTTGCCGCCAGAACTGCTGCTGCTGCCACCCCCGACGGGAGGCCTCTGTTCGCGCTTGTAGCGTCCACCACTATTATATGGAGGTCGTCCATGGGATCCCGTGTTGTGGCTGTGCGTGGGGTAGTAGTCGGGCTTGCCGTAGTAGCACACGGGGTTGTTGTTGTAGCCGTTCGATTGGCTCTGGCCGCCAGGTGGGCAGTCATGGCTGCTGCTTCCTCCACTGTTCCAGCCTCCATTTCCGCCAGGATTGAATGACGATCCACCACCGCCACCGCTCCAGCTACCAGACCCACTTCCACCGCCACTGTTCCAATTACCGGAACCACCTCCTCCAGGATTATATGAACTACCTCCGCCACTTCCGGTTCCGCTGTTCCAATTGCCGCTGCTTCCGCCACCTCCTGGATTGTAGGAAGATCCTCCGCCACCGCTGCCACCGCTGTTCCAGTTGCCTCCACTGCTGGATCCACCGCCCGGGTTGTAAGAGCTTCCTCCACTTCCGCTTCCGCCGTTCCAGTTTCCGCTACTTCCGCCTCCAGGATTGAACGAGGATCCTCCTCCACTGCTGCCGCTATTCCAATTGCCTCCACTGCTGGATCCACCACCTGGATTGTAAGAACTGCCACCACTTCCGGTGCTTCCGCTATTCCAATTTCCGCCAGAGTTGGATCCTCCCCATCCTGGGTTGTAAGAACTGCCGCCGCCAACTCGTCTACTGTTGCTTCCCCACGAACGAGCTCCGACGTTGGACCTCTGGGCCCAGGGGGATTGCGATTGTCCTCCAGTTTGAATGGATGTGTCGGGCTTGCCCAAGACCTCGAGGTGCTTGATGCAGTTGGGGTATTTCATGATGTTCTTGCGAAACTTGATGGAGCCTTTTGTGAGGTCATGCGCTCCAGTGGCCTTAAAAAGTCATTATAGATTCTAGGAGCTTCAAACAAATGCATTGACAACTCACCTGGTTGAAAGCGTAGCCGATGATAAAGTTCCTCTTGTCGGTATTCGTGAAGGTCGGGATGGCCTCCGTCCTGAACGTGGCCTCGGCCGAGCTCTCCTCGTCCGTGTGGGTCCAATCGCGCTCAGTGAACTCCACGGCGAACTTGTAGTTCACGCACGGCTCGACCTCGACCTCGTGGCTGGTCATGGACTTGTCGATGGTGATTTTCCTGCCCTGATCCTTGTTTTGGCCCTGCTTCCACATCCTGACATAGTAGAAGTCGACGCACCTGGCATTTTCAATGATACCGGACCAGTCAATCTAAAAAATGTATTTATTAAACTCAATGGAATGTAAGCACAATATACGAGTATATATGTAGTTAACTGTCTATACCTTCACTCTGCTGGGATCAGCCCTGGTCGGCTGAGTAATTCTGGGTCCTTGTCCCCTTCTCCATCCAGCATCGCGAGTCTTGCAAGCAGCCTCGGCCTCAAACGGTAAAATGGAGGCCAATATGGCCACAATCAAAACGGCCAGCCCCTTCTTTTCCATGATGGCGACTGGCGTTTGCGATACGACGAAAACCGGTCCCTATCAACCTTGTTTTTGTCAGATAAATCAATTATTTTTTTGAGAGGATAAATCTCGAGGTCGAGATGAACAAAAATGCTATTCTTTAAGAGCGCTATCGACAGATTTGTCTTGGGGCCACTAACAAAATACGAGCAGACATACCCACTATTTATACTTCTTCTTTTAAGATTGTCCTTCATTCCTGCGATGAAATTCCTCATTTCTAGGAATTTCTCCTAAATAAGCACATCATCATGAAGTGGCGGTGCAAAGTCCCACGACTACACAGCAATTGCTTCACCGAGAGAATACTTACACTATTTCTGGAGAACCAATTTTTGAGCAAGTCAGTAATTATCAAATTACAACGGATTTGTTTGATTTCTTTGTACTTGCTTTGTGCAACTTTATTGATCGAAACGCAAATGATATTGGTATTGAACATTAACAGTGTTTCACATATATCAAATCATGTTTAAAGCTCTGTTACCAAAAGCAAGTCATGCCAATTGATTTCAGCATGAGCTGGCAAACAGGTTATCAATATATTCATGTTTGAAATTATTTCACATAGATATATGGGAAAACAAAATAAGAGGTAGTACATTTTTTTTAAAAAAATAGATAGTATCAATTATTTTGCTTTCCGACAATTCGTTCACGTGGCTGCAAAATGCAGTATACATATTTGTTTTAGAAAATGTAAGAAATAGTAAGAAGAGTAGAGAGAAAGAAAAGAAATGATTGGACTAGATAGTAGTGAATACTTGGTGTCGTCTTTGGAAGATGTTGCAGTTTCATGGATTGCTTAACATAACGACAAGTCAATTAAAAGGCAATTATAAATGTCATAGCACACAATTACGTCATAGAAGCTTAATGTTGATCATGGTTTCATAAAAAATAATTAGGTCCCTTACAAACTAAATTATGCCCTTACAAACTAAACACAGAAATAGAAAAATATAGATGTGGATGAGTATTTTGATGAAGTCATTTGAAGCAAACGGGGCCCACTTCAAACCCGAAGGCTTGGTGCGGGAGGCCATAGTCCGATGGGTAGAAGTCGACCACCGGAAGTTGGCCAAGTTTCTCCGTTTCTATGTTGAAGATCGTCTTGGACTCGGAACGGCGGAAACGGCAGCCGTCGTTGGCCACGTTCGGCTTGTTCCTCGCCGACGAGAATTCCTCGTCGTTGTCGCCGAGCAGCTTCAGGCTCTTGTTGTAGTTCCTCGCCGAGTTGTCGTACCACGCCACGGAGTTGATGCACGTGTACGTGAAGTTCTGGTTGGCCGTGAGGCTGAGCAGTCTCAGGAAGGTCATCTGGATCGGGCCAACGGAGTCATAGGTGATCTGCAAGCAATACATGGATTACTTTGGGGCTTGGGCCAATGTAATAGTGAACGTAGATATCTACTCACCCTGAAACCTCCTCTCAAGTTGGAGTACCATCCGTTGCCACTCTTTCGCCAAGGGATGTTGGGCATCTTGCTGGCATGGATGTCGGGATAGACGCAGGTGTGCCCACCCGAGGTCATGTTGCAGTAGACCTTGACGGCGTCGTCCGCCATCCCGAGGTTTGGGTCGATCCAGTAGAAGCCGTCCTTCAGCTGGGGGTGGCCTTGGGAGAGGTCTTTGCACGACCTCGCCGGGCTGTCCCTGGTGCCGATGGGCTTCTTCATCTTCTCCAGTTCGATGCGCATGTTGTACACGTCCGTGTAGACGGTGAGCAAGTCGACGTCCTCCTCTTGCTGAGGCCGCGTCCTCGTGCCCTGGTCGCCCCTGATCTCACGCTTCGGCCTCGTGGAGAAGCCGCTGGGGTCGTCTTTTTGGAAGAGGATGTCGGGCGGGAGGAGGGGCAGCTCACCGGGTGGACCAGGTGGACCTGGAACGCCGATGGGACCGGAGTCTCCCTTGGCACCGGCAATTCCAGCCGTTCCCTTGGGTCCTGGCGGTCCTTCGAGCCCTGTTAAAAAAATGTTTGTGCGCAATTACTCTGAGGCTGAGCGATGGCATCCATTTTGTTAGTGTTGTTTACCTGGGAGACCTGGTGGTCCGTCAGCGCCTTTCATGCCTGACGAGCCCGGTTTGCCCATATCGCCCTTTTGTCCGATCGGTCCGATCGGACCCTTGTCGCCTCTCTCGCCTTTTTCGCCCATGTCTCCTTTGCTGCCAGGCATGCCAATTTGGCCGCGATGTCCCTTGATACCCCTGCGACCGCGCTTTCCCTTCAAGCCTCGAGGGCCAATTTCTCCAGGCTTGCCAGGCAGTCCTGGTTTGCCAGGAATACCTGTGGCACCAACTTCACCCTGATTAGGAGGAAGCAATAACATGATGTAAATAGGTGCTATTCTCTTTTTCCAGCCTTCAGCTTACCGCTGGACCCGGGTTACCACGGGGTCCCGGGCCTCCTTCGACTCCTGGTCGACCTTGTTCTCCCGGAGGTCCTATTTTCAACCAGCATTTTATATTGTCTGACCAATGTAAAGTGAAACACATTTTATTACCTTGCGAGCCGGGTGGTCCCAATGGGCCAATGTCACCTTTCTCACCCTGAACGCCAGTGTTTCTAAAAATAGTTGGAGGTATTTATTAGTTACATATAATACGTAATATTTAAGTGTGCATCATTCCTTACCCTTGTCTTCCAGGCGGTCCAGGAGGTCCCTAAAACGATAACAATAATGTGAGGATGGAAAAGCAATAAAAATGTATTGAAAGCTTACTTCTTTGCCTGGGGCGCCTTGCATCCCGACTTCCCCTCGCGGCCCTGGATCTCCTGGAGGTCCAGGATCACCTGACTTGCCGTCATCTCCTGGGCGGCCAGGTTCACCCTACAATCGCAAATGGATGCTTTGAGATACTGAATGATGATGTGAAGAGGCTATGTAAAAATGTACCTTTATGCCTTGACCACCTTGCTCTCCAGGATTGCCAGGGAAACCAGGTGCACCTTTTTATTTGGTTGGATTAAAAATTAGCAATGTATAGAACAGGAGATGCCAGATCGAGTTACTTGCCTGGATTTCCTTTTGGTCCTTCAGGTCCCATCACTCCTCTGCCACCTGGACTCCCTTGCAAGCCAGTCTTGCCCTCCTCACCCTTGGGACCAGGCGGACCTCTCAAGCCTGGATTACATTTCAAAGAAGCCAATGTCATTTCCAGATCAAGGAATGAAATGTACACTTACCATGTGCGCCGTCCTTCCCTGGTGGACCTGGGATGCCAGGGTTACCTCTGTCCCCCTTGTATCCTTGTCTACCCTCTGGTCCGGGTGCTCCAGGTATTCCATCAGCGCCCTTGGCACCTGTAGGGCCGGGTTCTCCCGGTATTCCAGCTGGACCAGGAACTCCAACCTTTCCATGATCACCAAGCTCGCCTTTTAATCCTGGTGGGCCTGGGATTCCTTGAGGTCTGAACACATAAATATTGTAACAATTCTCTCCTCTTTGTTCATAATTGACTTCGGAAATAATCAAAAGCCATCATTTGAACTTACCCTGGTTGACCACTTGGACCTGTGACACCCGGGGGCCCGTCTTCGCCTTTCGTACCTGCCCTGCCCATTTCTCCTCTCAGCCCCTTGTCTCCAACTGGTCCAAGTCCTCCTTTTTGGCCAGGGACGCCCCTGATGCCAATTGGCCCTGGTGGGCCCATGGATCCCTTGATGCCCTTGAAGCCTTTTTCACCCGGTGATCCAACCTCGCCCTTATTGCCGTCCTCACCTGGCTCTCCAATGGGACCTTTGGAACATTTGACAATTGTGATTTCATTGTTGGATTGATACAAAGTTTTAGTTAATTTACCTGGAGGCCCAGGGAGGCCAACTCTGCCTGGCAAACCATCCCTTCCGGTTGGTCCTGGAAAGCCGGCTTGTCCCTGAGAAAAGTTTGATCATAATCTCATAATCTAAAATAGCCGGAATAAAGACACTTACGATTTCACCCTTGGCACCAGGTCGGCCAGGTCCACCAGGTGGCCCTTTCCTGGGAGATAAAAAAGCACAGTTTAAGTTTCTGGAATAGGATTGCTTTACATGCTTTTAATCTACCTTCCCTGAGGTCCAGGTGGTCCTTCCTTGCCGGCATCTCCTTGCTGACCTACAAAGCAAATTGACAGAATTAAATTGCTAGCTTCGAAACACAATGTCATTTTACCAACCTTTGTCTCCTTGTGGTCCGAGCGGACCTCTGGGGCCTGCTTGTCCTTTCAAGCCCGGCATCCCCTGGACAGACATGAGAAACACTCATAAACTTTTACTGAAATGGAAGTGAAATGTTTTTGTATCTTACAGGCAATCCTGGCAAACCACGTTCTCCCGGAAATCCAGGTAGGCCAGGCGTACCCGGGATCCCGGTTTTTCCTTGATGTCCTTGGGGCCCAGGAGGACCCTCTTTTCCAGCCTCGCCGGGCCTTCCAGATTCGCCTGGAACTCCAGGTGGGCCAGGTGGACCCGTTTCACCTGTGGGACCAGATTCTCCAGTTGGTCCCTGCGGTCCAACAACGCCAGGTGTTCCAACAGGGCCTGGCGGGCCACCTTCTCCTGGAGCACCTCGCTCTCCTGGCTGACCGGCAATGCCATCCTGAGTTTCCGAACGAGTTGAGTGGTTAGCAGTACTTTTTATCAATGGATATAGTTAGCCTACCTTTCCAGGAATGCCAGGAAGCCCTGGTTCGCCTGTGATCCCTCGGTTTCCTTCAGGACCATCTTGACCGGGAGCTTTATAAACAAAAAATATCATGCTTTCAAATTGGCTCGATTGGTGAATAGAACTGCATCTATTTATCTACCTCCAACAGGTCCAGGAGGTCCTGGCTGTCCAGTGTCTCCCTTGGGACCTGAAAAGCCTTGACTGCCTCGCCTGCCTCTCTTTCCTCTGAAGCCCTATTATGTCACGTTCAAAATGTCTCAATTAAAGGCAACCCAAAATGTAAGTATTTCTTGGACTTACTCTGGGACCAGTCTGGCCTCTTTCACCTGTTGCACCATCTCTTCCCTGTAAATGAAGCCACAAGTTAAGATTCGTATCATAAGCAATTGACAGCAAATGATATGATTGTCAGCTCACTCGTTCTCCTTTTGCTCCAGGTGTTCCATCAGTACCTTGCTGCCCCTTGTCTCCCTTCTCCCCTGGTCCACCAGGGTAGCCAGGAAAACCAGGAGGACCCAGTTTGCCCTGAATAAAAGGGATTTAGTCATGCCACTAGACAATGAAATTCCCTTTTTCTCACCTTGTCACCGATGGGGCCGATGGCTCCAGCTTCACCACGAGGACCCTCGCTGCCCTAAAGAAGCGATATTAGAAAGCCAAGAGTAGATTTGCATAAACATTGACAGTACCTTGGGTCCTTGGGGTCCTTCTTCTCCTTGTCTCCCGATTGGGCCAGGTGATCCTCGGTCTCCCTTTTCACCCATGTCTCCTTTGATGCCTTCATTTCCCTGTTCACCTTTCTGGCCTTGCTCCCCAGTCACTCCCCTCTCACCCTGGTCTCCCTTGACTCCTCTTGGACCGGGGAAGCCAACGGGACCCTAAAATGAGGCATGATCAGAAGTTTCTCTTTTTAAATGTTTTGTGTAGCTTACAGTGTTTCCAGGTGGACCGAGGTGACCTTTTTGTCCGACCTTGCCTGACAGACCCGGGTTGCCGGCAGCGCCATCACTACCAGGCAATCCAGGCAGACCAGGCTTTCCTCTGGGTCCAGCTTGACCGGGTGGTCCCAATGGTCCAACGGGACCCTGAAAAGAGTTAGGAAAATAAGAATTCAAGTAGATATTTGGGTTGATTTAAAAAATGTACTCACAGGTGGTCCAATCGGGCCTTTGCTTCCTGTTTGGCCAGGAGGACCAGGAGGACCTTTGATAGGGAGAAATAATTGTTAGGAACGAATTCTTCAGAGCTCTAAAAATATCTCGAACATCTCACCATGGGGTCCCTCGTTCCCTTTGGCACCTTGACTCCCCTCGGTTCCAGGAATGCCAGGTGGTCCAGGTAAGCCTGCAAAACCTCTTGGACCTGGAAAACCTCTCGCACCCTGACAAGAAAACAAGCTGGTCAAAAGTTCACGACATTTTTAGCCCTTTTTATTAGAATTTTACCATTTCTCCAGGGACTCCAGGCAAGCCAGGTGGTCCGTCATCACCGGCCATCCCGTTGGCACCTCTGTCTCCTTTTGGTCCCAAGGCTCCCTTGTAACCGCGCTCACCTTTGTCTCCAGGGAGACCAGGAAGACCCTGCCATGAACAAGTTTGCATGGGAACATCTTAATTAGATGAAGGAAAACATTACCTGAATGCCTGGTTCGCCTTTTACTCCAGGTGGACCCGATAATCCCCTTTCGCCGTCCCTTCCAGGCATCCCTTGTTTCCCTTCAACACCTGGGGCTCCCACCTGGCCCCGCATGCCTCTTACTCCCGGGTCACCAGGCTCACCTTCGCTTCCTTTGATTCCAGGATCCCCTGGTGGACCTGCTGGTCCAGGCAGCCTGAAATACACCAATAATGGATTTGTCAATTAAATATATTTGGGTCAACGGTAAGAGTTGATTAATTACCCTGTGAGACCCATTGGTCCGCGGGGTCCAATCAAGTTGGACATCGCCTGGGAGATCATGCTCTGCAAGGACGTGTCCGGTCCCTTACTTCCGGTGTTCGTTGGGATAATGAGGACGTTGCCGGGCTGACCCTGGATTCCGTCCATACCCTCGAGGCCATCGCGACCAGGTTCCCCCTATAAAAGAAATCAATCATAGACCATAGCTTTCTATGAAAATAGTATTTTTCATACCTTGGGTCCTGGAGACCCTTGCGGTCCAGTTTCACCTGGAGGCCCTCTCGGACCGGGCTCGCCAGGGGATGAGATGTAATTGAATTGGACCTCCTAAAATGCAAGTGTAACAAATAGAGCTCTTAATGATATAATTATTTGGGTAGTTTGTGATCTTTACTTCAGTGTCATTCTGAGGCGGAGGCCGTTCGCGCTCAGTGAACTCAAGATATTGGCGCGGCGAGAGACCCTCGCGGTTGTAGAGCTCGTCCTCGTCCATGTTTCTGTAGGAGGCCATGCTGTCGTCTTGTTGTACTCGAGGTCGCGGGATGGCCTCCGTGCAATCGGGGACGTACTGAGTGCACAGCTCGTAGGCGGCCTCGGGATTGGGTACGATGGTAAGTTGTTGTATCTTGCCCTAATCAAGCCAGTTAACATAATATTTATTCTGCACATTAGGGCCCATATAAGATTAGCAAACCTCGAAGTAGGTGTTGTCCTCGATCTGCTGGGCAAGCAAGATGATTCCGTTGTTCTGTATCGTGTCGCCGGGGTTTCGTTGGATCTCGCGGTTTTGCTGCTTCTTGCAGTCAATGATAGCGGTCACCGAGTTACCTTTGACGCTGATTCCAAGACGATGCCACCTGATCAATGAATTAGATTTAGATCATGATTCTCATGGGCTTTATGGGAAGCTTACTCTCCGTCGGCCAGCCGTGCTCCAAATTTGACGACATTCTTGCTTCTGGTCTGAATGCCCTGGTAGTAGAGTTTCATCCGTCGACCTATCTTGAGGCTGAGGACCTCGAGACCTTCGGCCGAGTAGATAGTAAAGAGCATGGATCTATAAAATAAAACATACATAATAATAATGTCATAGATGGTAATGTATCGTTACACTAAGTAGTTGGACAAAATTAACCTTGATTTAGTGTTGGCTCGGAAAGTGGCTAGAATGGAGAAGTCCGCCGGGAAACCCTCGGGGAAGGCCACGCTCGTGGCGAGGCTGGCGACTCCGCGGTTGTTGATGGTGAAGGCCGCGTCGCGGGTGTTGCCCTCCCGGTTCGGGCAGAGGCCGTCCGACTGCTGGACTCCTCGGCCGACATGGCGATCGAGGTTGAGCAACTGGACGAGGTCGGCCGTACCTGACAATTGAACACAATCAAATCAACAGGTCCATATTATTGACGCGGGAAACCTACCGGGAGGGCCGAGGGCCCCGTTGGTCTTGGCGATGGCAAATGTGAGAAATGTGAGAAGAAGTATGAGATGTGTACTACATTTTGTGGCTGACGTTGAACGAATTGCTGTTGATAACTTCCGTTTCCAGTTCATGTTGAAATTGGCCTAAGGCGTCACGTCGCGTCATTGGGGGCATGCCAGTTGATCGAAAGCACCCACCCGCTCTACTGAAACGAAATCGATCCCAAATAAAGATAAAATCCCTAAAAGAGGACGAAAATATACGAGTCGGTTATAACCTGTCCGGTATCCAGCATAATGTTTTGAGCCTTCTAGAAGACCCCGGATGCCATTGGCAGAGATGATGGTGCGATGACGCGGTTGTTTCCGGTGACTTTTCTCCTGTTCCTATTCAGATTTTGTGGTGAGGGCCCACAAAGTGCCAGGGCGGTACGTCCGCACCACTGGCTAACATGGGGCCAACTGATCTGCCTTCTTCTTCTTTTTGGCCGACCCGACATCGAGGCCGCCGGCAGCAAGAAATTGAGGTCGTCGTAAAATCTTGTGTGCTCGGGAAATCTACATGAAGCTACATAGTTAATCATTAAAGCAATTTCCATATATTGTATCATATAATACACGATAAACTAATAGTGCTTGTGCTGTAACTGAGTTTTCTTTTCTGCAAGCTTACAAGGCTTAACCACATGTTGTAGAAGCACTGATGGCAAACAAGTTTCCCAAGCAAGGATGCCACATATTTATGTCTTCCTTGGCGCGATCACGGAGAGGGAGAGCTTGGCCGACAAACAAGTGACAAGCACGTGTGTTCTGCGAGCTCAGAAAGAAGCAAACAATTTTCCACGCAAAGATCATATTTAGATACGATCTCCTACGAAACAACTTTTCCACATGTGCAAAACATCAAGTTGAGCTGTATGGCATGCTCAAAATAGCCATCCATCACACTGTTTTGCATCAAGAAATAAATGTTAAAAAATTAAAAACCTAAGTAATATTTACATTTCTATAACCACTTTTTGTACACCGAAGAAAGCAAGATACAGATTTCAGTAAATGTTGCAAACCTTCAACTATTTTTGCTGCAAAAAAGTATTTTATTTGAAAAAAATTGAGGCCAACTTTAAACAAGGCACATTTGTCCCACACATGTTGAGATCATCAGGCTGAACTTTTTATCTTTTTAAGCAAACTTTAGAAATATTGGAGGAACATTTATTTATTGTTTGGGGTTAGAACATTATGTATTTCAACTTTTTTGCAATTTACAGGAAGTTTTCAACGATACTTTTAATAATCTTTTGCTTGTTCAATCATTAGAATCAGTTATCGAAAAATAATAGGAAAAGCGGCGTATGTCAGTTCAAAGTTGCTCTGTACGTTAAGTTACAATTTACAAAATTAATGTGTCTACTGTCTAGATAGAAGAACTACTTCGAAAATGTCGAGAGTTAACAACAAAATAAAATTTTTAGTGTTTCTTGTATTTCTTCGGCGAGCCACCGAGCTTTCGCTCGAGGTCAGCGATTCGCGAGCCAACCGAGGCCAGCGTCTCCTCGTAGCTCCTCTTCGACCTCCTGGTCTGAACTCTGTCGGGTGACTTCTCGGGCGATTTCTGTTTCAAGATTTCCACATCGTTGAAAACAACTTGTTGACCACCTCCCGATGTCGGAATAATGTCGCCCTAAAAATATGAAATCGAGATAAATCGTGTTTTTCAAATAAGTCACAAAAGAACATTACCTTGTAGATTTTCGTTTCCAAATCTCCGTCCGAATCCTGCTCCTGGGTGGTGAGAGCGTAGTGGGCAGCCTTCGAGTCCTTGAGGTCCTTTCGGCTCAGCCTCGTCACCGATCGTCTCGGCTTTATGTTAGACGGCTGCATGATCGTGTTCAACTGCACTCCCGGAGTAGTTTGGTGATCGACCCAAAGCTCAGACCCGGTGGACCTCGACCGACGATACCTCGGGTTGGAGACAGCCACGCTCTAGAGGGAGAAGACCGTTGATTATTGAATGAAAATGATATCATGAGCAAATCTCTTACCCTGCGAGGGGTCGGCTTCGGAGTCATGTCAGGATTCGATTTGGCACTTGACAACGGCTTGCGCTTCCAGGGCGTCCTGTTGTCTGAAGATCCAGACGAGGAGGAGGTCATGTCAGGGTCGGAAATGGTCTTGTTCAAATGCTTCCCGGCGATAATCTTGGTCACTTGTTTCAACTTTTCCTGGTCCTGCTTAAGTTTTGCCTTTCTCTCTGCTTCCTCGCGCAGCCTCAAGGCAAGCTCACTGTTGATCGCTTTGTGGTGCTGGACCTTCTTCTGGTCTTCCTTCTTTTGACTGCGCATCTTCCGCTTCTGCTCGTTCAGCATGAGCTCCTTTTCGTCAAGCTCGCGCTCAAGGACTGTCTTGGCGCTGTCGTATGCGGCCAGCTTCTCCTTGAGGCTGGTGTTGGCGGCCTCGGCATTGACCAATCTCGTTTCGAGATCGCGAATGCGACGACGTTCCCCATCGTTGCCGCTCTTCAACTTCGTGTTTTCCTCCCTGTAGATTATGAGCTCCTGCTCGGCGTCAACCAGGCGAGCACGGAAGAGCTCCGCCTGCTTTTGATGGTCTTCTATGAGAGTGTTTCGGGTGGTCACACGTTTCTCCAGGAACTTGGCGAGTTTGTCGAGGCCGTCCTCGTTTTCGTCAAAAGGATCAATGTCCAAGCTCGGCCAGTCTGGGCCGAGGCTGTAGATGGGACTGTATGGAGTGGAAGGAATTCCAGCACTGACCTCGTTCACCCGACGCAAAGCTTCCCTGTAGGCATCCTGGCCCAGGCGTCGCCCGGGGGTCGGTGGCGGCACGACAATCTTTGGCTCGATCGTCACGGTCTGCGTGTCCTCTGCAAACTCCATGACGTTGAGGTTCTCGTCAAAGTCGGCCGCTCGAGGATTCACGCAAACCATCATCTTAACAGTGGCGTTGCCTTTGCCGTCGAAGAAAGACCCGAACATGTGGGTGATCTTGCTTTCTCTGTATGGGACAGGATTTTTCTGTCCATTCCTCTGGTTTTCCCGGAGCTTCTGGATGCATTGCCTCAGCACCGTCAACGACTTGTTGATGTTGCCTGTGGAGAAATCGTTCAATTGGCTCATATTCGTTTTCAAAAAAATCCTAGCTCTACTTACTTGATTCAGCCAATTTGTCGCCTGTGTTTCCGGTCCTGTTTGCTCTCTCGCTACCGGCCATGTCGACCAACGATAGCTGGCTAACCTCGTGAGGTGCGTCTTGGTCAATCTCGCCATCGGCTCCAGGATATGCCTTCACCAATCGAATGTTGAGAATGGAATGACTCCTGCTCGATTGGTTGTTCAGAGTTGTGTTGGCAATCCTTCGGCGAGCTTGACCCTTGTAGAAATTCTCAAGGGCTTCTTTAGCCGACTGCACTTGGACCTCGGTGACATCATGAACGTAGGTCAAGTCTGTGGAATCGGTGCGAAGGGCCCTGAAAACGAATGGATAAACGGCTCAGTGAAAAGTAGCATGTTCAAGATGTATTATCAACAAACACGAAAACTTACTTGGTACGGTTGACGTCTCGAATGTCAGTTTCGAGAAGATCGAAGATTCTCTCGTTGTAAACCTCCACGTAGGACATGAAAACCGCATACACAGCGTTGTGATCGACATCTTTCGTCACAACGGATTCGTCGGCAAGTCGACCAGCCAGTTTGACCTTGTCGACAAGGTTTGGTTCGCGTCTCCTCGGCTGGTGCCGGTTGTTGATCATCTCTTGTTGCCTGTCCACCATTGCCTGAGCAATGCACTGTACCTTGAAGCCATTGGAACCGTCGGGGACGATCATTCGCTTCTCGGGCACTTGTCGATGTCCAATGCTGTTAAATACGACATCGAACGACCTCGCCATCAAGCCTGCATCGTCTGGGCGTCCTTCCATCGTGTGGGTTTTTCCAGATCCGGTGACGCCATACATGAAGAGAAGCGCGTTCCCTTTAGTCGAGACGACATGTTCAACCATGGGCATCCCGACGTCGTGGAACACCTCCTTCTGCGTTGCTTCTTCGCCGAACGCTTTGGTGAAAGTGCAGCGTTTTGCGTCTCGGCCGCCACGATAGGCTCTTGAATTTTTAGGCGGAACAAGGACGACAACATTGTCGCCCTCAACTTCGGCACAGGACAGCTCGTTCTCGTCACTTGGCGGCCGAAGACGGCAGTAAACGGAGACTTGCTCGGCGTCAGTGGACGAATTTAGTCTGTTTAGGCGATCTCTGCTGCCGCCGCCTGGGGGCCTCTTGGCGGGGGTGGTCCCTCGGCTAGAAAAGAAGGGGAGTTTAGAACTTTCGTGAACGAGAGAAATTTTGGCCTTCAAACTGATTTCATAAACTTGCACTTATGAAGGAATAACCGCCATGTTAAGGCAAATCGGAGGCTTACGTTGGCTTCATTTCGTTTGACCGTTGTTTCCAGGGACCCGTACGGCCAAGTTGAGTAAACAGGGAACAAGAGAGATGTGGTCGAGATCTTCACTTCGATTCTCACAATTATCGCCACCAACAAAACTTTTCGATCAATTTTCTTTTCGGATTTTCTTTTTTTCAATTTTCAAACAAACAAAACAAAAATTGAACGCCGCCCGCGTTTAACCGAAAATCGGAAAATGTGATAATGCGCTCACGCAACCTCTCAACGTTTGCGAAAGATTAACAAGCAAAATTCAGGTTTTGAATATTTGTGTTCATCTCAATTTCAAAGTTTTTTTCGACATCTGTATCTTGATACAGATTTTTTTGAGATCTTAAAATAACAAAATAATGGATTTACGCCAATTAATTGTCGCCTTTTGCAATTTCAAAGATTTTATTGGAGTTTTGTAAAACATCCATGAAACTGCGGGACGAACGCACAATAAAAAAACTTCCTCACTTTTGGGGTTACAGCTGTAAAATAGTATCTCTAAGGTATATTTGATTCCTTTTTTTAAAAAAAATTGATTATGGATGTAATGTTCACGACATTCACATGATGCAGCAGTCGTCATCTCCATCACTGTCGTCACTTGATGAGCTTGAATCGCTTCGTTCCTTGGCCTCTTCGGCCAAATTGTTGTATCTGTAATTGATGTAAAGGAAGAAAAATGTGAGTATGACAACAAAAGAATTGAATGCACCGGAATCGAGTTACTTACGCATCAACCATCGCTGCGTACTTGGCTCTGAGCCTCGCGTTCCTCTCCCTCAACGTTGCATTGCGCGTCCGGAGGAAGTCCAACCGGGCCTTGGCGGCCTCTCTTCGCTCCTCCCTCTCGCCCTGCAAGAAAATTTGTAAGGAAAAGTGAAAGGTGTATGCCAAAACCTTGCAAGATATTATGTGCCTGGAGCTCTCATAAATAGCTGAAAATAGCATAATACTTAGCTGGAAAATGCTTGGCTTGATGATAATTACTAAGACTGTACAAAGTGCTCCCATCTCTGTCTCATCAGGAAATGGCTAGGAAGTGCGTCTTTGTTAATCTTAATGGTATACATCCAAATGCACACTCTGATATTGATATTAAGTGGTGCTTGGCATTGAGCCAAGATTTTTTGGAGAAGGTGGACTGTCTTCACATTACAAGAACAAGCTTTTTAACGACCATGTAACTTGAAAGGGGAGCATTGATTTTGCTTTAGCAAGAGCGAAAAGCTAAGCAAATAAGCACTATACAGATATGGTACGAGAAATAAGTAGATCATGTGGTCGTCCTAGTTAAAAATAGAAATGCATTTTGTATTGACCCAAGCTTAATTCTAGACCCTTTGTAGAGACCTAGACCTCCTGAATGAGTAGATGCGTAATAATAGGCGCTTACCGCTAGTTGGTCGACCATCGCGCACAGTTCTTCGAAAGCCTCGCGAGTGGTGGCCTCGCCACTGTTAAATTTCTCACGAATGTCATCCGACATGTTTAATTCGAGTGGTGAGTTGACGAACTATGAAAAACTGAAATGAAGAACAGATTGTGTTATTTAGAAATGAAGTGATATGAGTATATTACAAGTGTTGCCTGCTTCAAGTTACATAGAATATTGTTTTTACCTCAACAGAGGGGACGTGAAACTGGAATGCGAGAAATCCGGGCGGAGCAAATCTGAAGGTAAGTTTGAATTAAATTGATAGGTCGAGCCGTGTGTGTATTCATTAGATTTGCAAACATGAGCTGGCTTAAATATTTAAGTTATTTTGCGATAACGTGTTGCCACAAAAAATGTAGTGTAATATCAACCTTGACTAAGAGCAATGTGCCGATCGAGGCCGTATATTTTTAGTGGATTTATCAGTGTTTACTCTCTGGCCACGAGGATTGTCGCTGTAATCTCACTCAGGACATGATTCATTTATTCACAAAACTTACGAGGTTGAGGCGCTGTTTGTCCAAATTCAAGAACAGCGGTTGACAATCAAACTCAGGAATTTCTTCTGATTCGTCAGCAACTCTCCATTGCTTGTAGTGATTATTGTTGGTGATACCAAGTTTCTCACGAATCTACATGAAATGAACTAATCTATGCAGAATTTTTACCTGGGTGGGTGTAGAACGAAAACATAGGGTAGGCAATAGGCATGCTTGGCAGAGTTATGCGTGAAATATTGTACAGCGTCTATCCGTAAATACCTGTAATATGTGGGTACTTAATGTCATAATGTGCAGCATGAACCTTAACTGTAGTGGATTTGTAATCTGACTTGACTCGTGGGTGCTCAATTTTGAAAATCATCTCAAAGTTTGAAGATGTTGGTATCCAGTTATCACTAGCCTCAAAATGCTGAATGGTATCATATGGGCTTTGGCCCAAAATATGTACTGTAAAATAACACATGCGTATACTAAATAAACATCATCATGAAGGTAACCACCAAAATACGAGTAGGTTGGCCGGCCCGGGTGTCTATTACCGAGTTCATCTATTACCTCGGTTTCAGTATATTTACCTCAGTTTCAGCGTAAACTGATTTCTATGTAGCGAATTTGTTTACGTTTTTGGCATATTTACGCTGAAACTG
>JAAUYL010021132.1_pt1 | contig 22930 bp, 30 predicted proteins | sample 7278011 | NCBI WGS metagenome assembly JAAUYL01 (sample SAMN14350225, study PRJNA611818) | marine sediment metagenome | isolation source: surface marine sediment (1.8m) | place: French Polynesia: Moorea | collected 2018-08
AAATTCTGTGGTGATCAATAATTAAGGGGTGAGATTTTATATCGGTGGTGAGTTTTAAAAAGCTCTGCAGCTAGCAACCTTTCTGTACATGGATAGAGTTCGGATATGACTAAAACATCTACACACATGTACTTTAAAGAGCAAAAGGGAGCATTGTATATTTGGCGAGCTAGGGAGGCCCCTAAGCAAACAAGGTTTTTTTAAAATGTCATCACTGAAGGTCTCTTTGTCAATTTTTATTTCACGTTCATGTCCAAGTTTGATATGTTTATATTTATTTATATTAGCGAACCCTGACAATAAATTCAGTGGTAATATGTCGTGGACGGGTCTCGTCATCAACATCCACCTCACCCTTGACATCTCTCACCTCTGAAAAATTTGTCATTGTTTTCATGTTTAGTAAATATTTTTGGAACATACCAATTCCAGTCTTTGCGTCCAGAATGTGACAGCCAGTCTTCTCAAAGCAATGTTGGTTCTCGTGCAAATGTGAAGGATCGCTGACATCATGCCTGAAAACATGGACAACTTGTCAGAAGCCATTGGCAGGTTGCCATTGACAGTCTTAATCTTACTGATGCTGTTGAAGAGACTGCTCAACATAGTCGTAGGCGTCGTCAAAGTTGCTCGCTCTCAGGAAGAGGTTTCTGTTGTTCATTGGTGGAGTATGCTTGCCACTGAACGGTGAGCCGTCACCAATGGCGCTGTCATCACATTTTTGCCATCCTGGTTTCAAGACAAGCACAATTGGCATTTAACTATACAAGGATATGCTTTATTTTTTACTTGGTGGCAAATCCACAAGGGCATCGCCATCTAGGTCAAGCTTGGAAAACCAGCCCATGACAGTGCCAATTGGTGGCATGATTTCATCGGTGACAATGGCCATTTCTTTCTTGATTCCCTCAATCTCAGTGTTGACAAGTTCATTGACTTCATCTAGAAGATCGTCAATCTTGCCTGAAACAAAACATTGATTGCTAATAATTTCTAACATATTTTTAATGGACTGACCATTTGTCTCCTGGATGGAATCAGTGTTGCCGGCAATAGCATCTTTGTTGGTATTGGCGATTTGCTGAACGTTGCCAACAGTTTCAGTCAGCTCAGAAACAGTTGATTGCAAACCGGTGGTGGCTGCCACGGCATCATTAACGTCAGTCTTGAGACTTTCAATTGTGACAGTGTTCCTGGTAATGTCTTCAGCATTTTCCTCAATTGACGCCTCTAAATAATTAATATTAATATGAGAGCATTATATTGCAAAAATATTTACTGAGGCCAGATAAGTCACAAGGACAATCATCCTGATTCAACTTGGAGTTGATCAAGTCTTTCAATTGAGTTTGCAAAGCTTCAATTTGCAACCGCATTGTCATCAAGCTTTCTTGATGGACTGCATCCTGTTTCTATAAGGCAATCAGGAACTTCTCCTCAAGCACTTGTTCTTGGACTGAGAGGCCATGGCAAGCCAGAAAAGTGATTGCAAAAATGCTTAGGCAAAGTACGGTCCTCATCATGCTTGAACAATATAGAGCAGGCGACTTCAAGACACTGATCTGAATTTGGATTCGTAGCAGCAATGACACGTGACATATTCTTTTCAATCAACAATTGAACAATTCTTTTCAATCCTCAAGCAAACAAACAATATTTGGGCAGTGCATTCAATAATCTTTTGAGGAGCAAAATGGGGCATTTTATTTCATAATCTACATATTTGTCACGTGTTTTGATAGCCTTGATTCATGTGATGCTTATTATCGCACCCTCACAATATATTCGGTTGTCATGTGCCTGGGAGCTGTTTCCTCTCCAACCTGTGACTGCTTGACGGTTGTCACAGCTGCAAACAAAAGTAAGGATCTGGATTCTATCACCATTCCATTTGGATGTTTCAGCTGTTAACTTACATAAATCAGTAGGAGCATCTTCAATAACGCAGCCCAATCGGTGAAAACCGCAGTCAGTGTCAACATGACCATGTCCTGGATCATTGGTGTTATGCCTGAAAAAAGTAGTTAGGATAGACGTATCAAAACGTATCAAGACTTCTTACTCATGCTGCATCAGGGTATGCTCAAAATAGTCAAAGCTAGCATCAAATGTGCTGGCTTTCAGGAACCGTTTTTCAGTGTTCAAGGGAGGAGTGTTGCGACCAGTAAATGGGGATCCTTCGCCAATGGCACTGTTGTCAGCCCTTTGCCATCCTGGAGACAAGATCGACAAGTTGTCATTGACATGTTAGGTCATATGGATTTAAGTATACTGACTTGCTGGAAGATCCACTTTTGGATCATCATTCTTGTCCATCCTGGCAAACCAGCCCATGACAGTGCCAATGGGAGGCATGATTTCATTTGTCACCACTGACAATTCCTCCTTGATGCCGTTGATCTCGGTGTTGACAAGATTGTTGACTTCTTCCCTCAACTGGTCAATCTTACCTGAAGTTGAACCATTTTATTTATCAAGCACCACTACATAGATATAATACTGACCAACTGTCTCCTGGATGGAAGCAGTGTTGCCTGCAATAGCGTCCTTATTGCTATTGGCAATTTGCTGAACTGCTCCTACAGTTCCTGACAGATCAGTAACAGTTGACAACAGGTTATTTGTGTTTTCAATTGCGTCGTCAACGTCCGATCTGAGACTCTCGATGGTGACAGTGTTCCTGGTGATGTCCTCGGCATTAGACTCAATATTGGCCTCTGTAAGAAACCAAGGACTACTCATCAAAGTCCAGTCCATTAGAATGTATTTTACCTAATCCAGACAAGTCACAAGGACAATCATCCTGGTTCAACTTGAGCAGAAGTCTGTCCATTTGGGCTTGCAAAGCTTGGATCTGGGATTGCTGAAGGGCATTTTGTTCCTTCAGCGCCAAAATTTCCTGCTCAGGATTGAGCTTATTGGCCAGAACTTGGTTGTTACCGCCATTGGGAGCAATGACAGCAACAGTCAAAACCAAAGCTGCTGCAAGACTTTTAGAGATGGCAGTCATGATTTCAGTCCACTGTCATTACAACTGCAATTGCATTTACTCGAAGTTGTTTGTGTAAGGTTATACTGAATGACTGCCTTGAACTATATAAATATACATATTTAGATACCGCCCATTTTTCATAATTTTGAATGTCAAAGTGAAATTAAGGACATGGCCCCCAATAATTAAAATGTCAAACACAGTAAACAATATAAATTATAAGGGAAGAATCGCTTAGGATTCATGCAAAAAACTGGTTAAAACTCTATATAAAAATAGATCTCCGGTCTCCTCTTCATTTCCCTTGTCACGGTAGGGTGACCTCGCTCGTCGAGGTTGAGGTCGTTGTCAATGAGTTTCGATCGAAGCAGCCTCGAACTTCCGCTACAATAAATAGACGTCCAAAGTCACCTGCTCTATTAGATTTTATTTTTAGCCAGCTAGAAGCCATAAAACTTTATGCACTTCATAAGCATATATTGATCCTATACCACCAAAACACCCACGCATGTGGCCTCTTATGACGAACAAATATCTATTCGATTTTCCCGGATTTTCTGGTCTAAATAGGGTTTCAGAATTATTTCTTCCATGCTGTATCATTCATGAAAGGCAGAGAAGGAAACCCTAGTAAATAGTAAGTTTAGTATAGCAACAGACTCGAGGCCTTTTTAATAAAGGCCACGCCAAGGCCAAGGAGAAAGGTCGAGCGCGCGACCTTGAGGCAAGGTTACACAAAAATATTCTATATAACGAAGGTCGAAGACATGTAATTGTAAGCTGTTTCTAAGTCCTCAGAGTGCATTTAGAAATCAATATTTAAAAAATCATTCGAACCGGAAGTGAACCTTGCTAGAAACGTACCTCGATTGACCTTTTTGTATCAATAAAATGTCAGCAAAACTTTGTTTTTGTATCCTCTGCCCCTGTTTTTAAATGTGATCATGTTTACACTGCAGCAAATAATTCTCTCTGAAATCGAGAAAAAAATAGGAGGCTATATAATTCTAAATATCCAAGTGGTTTAGTCAAAAAAGGCCAAAAAAGGTCAAGCTTGAAGGCCGTGACGTCAAGAGAGCAAGCTAAGGCAAGGCCTCTCTTCTCTGTCTGACACAAGAAAAACTGTATCGTTTCAGGAGACGGCCTCTGGCCTCTGGCCTCGCGGCCTCGATTCGGTGCACTGCTCTTGAGAAATTCAAAACGGGAATTGCACATTTTTTTGCAGGCATTAAAGCAGACGGCCTTTTTGCAAAAGCCATTTAGCCTAGGTCACTGCACTCTATATCGTGAATGAATGCATTGAAAAATAGTGGAGCGAGACTTTGGACACCTAACTTTTCTTATATTTTTGAAAAATCACTTAGGGTGGGCAGCTTAAATTATCGTGAAAATAGAGGATGCAGCTTTTGCATTGTGGCTGAAAACATAAAAAAGATGCATTTTTGGGCAATGTTTGACTTTTAAAAAAGCCATGTAGGCAGTCTATTAACAATGTTTTTTGCTTGTAAAATGCTATCTGATTTCACCCCAATTCTCCCAAACTGATTTTTTGCCTATTATTTTCTTCGTTTCCAGGTCTTTCACTTCCGTTAACATCGCAGGCAGCTCCCGACTATCTAAAATAGTAAATATTTACCCGGCTTTACTATTTACGGAAACGTGTGTATGTAATCGACCAAAAGTGGCGCAAAAAACACCCGGCGAAAAAGGAGGCCAACGTGGCAAAAAATTCGTGAGACAAGTTTCCAACTATGAAATAAGGACAAGACTGAACACCGAGCATAGAAATGCTCTAGACCCGCCTTTACTTTTTTCTGGCTCACGTGGTTGGCAAAAAACTGTCGGAAAGCCGGGTGGGGAAAAACTATTGTAGGACACGGGCCGCAAAAAAAATTCCCCATCAGCAGAAGAACCGAGTAAACTAAACTTCATGTCAACCCGCCTTTGCCAATTTGGCGCGAAGCAAAATCTAAAGATTTGTCGTCGTTGACCTCATGAAAACAGGAAAGCGGGGTATCCAGTATAGACTGAAAATGGTCCTGCCATCCTCAGCTTGATCAGGAGCAAAAAAGACGAGCAGCCTGATTTTTTTGAGGCCAGAAACCGGCACCACCTCCAAGACCAAGTACAGCAACTACAACGTCCACCACGCGGCCTACTTTCGTACAAAGACTGGCTCTGATCGTTTTTGCTCAATCTTTCTTCCGAATGCTTGTAAACTAAGAATGATGAACATGAGACTCATGACTTTGGCGCCAATTCTGGCCAAGAAATGCCTTGATTAAAAATATGGCATCCAGCAAGGAGACGCCCACGGGGTCCCCCATGGAGACGACCCCGCCCGCGTCTCCGACTTCAACAACGTCAACAACGGCAACGTCCTCCACCATCACAAGCAGTATCCTTGCCGAAGCCGCTCCCCCCTTAACCACCGAAGCAGCTCCTGAAATAGAAAGCACTCCCGGTGCCGGCAGCCATAACAAAAACAACAACATCATCAACAACAAGAACAAGTCCGAGGGGGGTGAAGCCGGCCATAGTAGTACGAGTAGTACAGTGAATGAACGCACAAAGCGCTCGGAAAGTAGCGACGCCACCGAATCGACCTCGACAGCTGCAGCTACTTCGACTGTGAGAAAGCCCGCGAAGGAGGAACAAAAACAAAATGATGAAGCCGGCACCGGAGAGGCGATCGCAGGCAAAATCGAGGACGCGTTCGACGACGAGGACGCGGCCTCGAGCAGGAGCCGAACGACCTCAGCGAGGGACGAAATCAGTCTGGGGGAGTCACCCCTCGAATCAAGTATTAGTAGTGATCAAGTTAATCCGGATAACCAAAACAACAACGACAAAGACATCATGACGGTCAGCGGAGGCATGGCTGCCAAAGGCCACCACCCGAAGAAGGCCACGGCCAGGTCGAGGATGGCCACTTCCGGCTCGCGGGGGTCGAGGTCGTCCACCGAGGACGTCGTCGAGGCCATGGTGATCGACGACAACCTCAGCGGCAACGAGAAGGACGAGGACGGCAAGATGTCCAACAGCAACGGCAACACCAACATCGACGACGACAACGCCAACGACAGCGACACGCCCATGAACTTGACCAACGTGGCCACCAAGGCCAACCCTCCCGGCGCCACCCCGATCCTGACACCGGCCAAGATGAGGCTGAAGAAGCAGAGGCTGGAGGCTGCCGCCGCCGCTGCAGCAGCCGCTAATAGCAAACCGGAAGTGCAACAGCAGGTCTTGATGACGTCACTTCCTGCGCCGACCTCGTCCTGGAACTCGAGCTTCGAGGACAGCCCGACCTCGGCTCTCCACAGATTGGCCGAGGTTGCCGAGCGGAAACATGTAAGTTCAATTTTTTCCGCTTCCGATTTCACGAAAAAAACCTTCATAAAATATTATTTAGCACGTGTCTCCTCCTTCACGTGTTAAACTGAATCAATTAAATGCATTACCCAAATTACGTTAACGACTTGCTATAAAACTTCCTCCTCTGCAAAAGAGCCTTTAAAAATTGACCTTTGGCCTTTGTTTTGCTGTTGGAAATCATGACGTGGAAAAAATATGGTTCAGATATAAGTATAGGTATTTTTCGGCCTCGACGCCGACGGCCTCCACCGAGGTCGAAATTAAGGGCACTAAACAAGCTGTCGTGCGAGACGACGTACAACTTTATACAATATATAGAAACACTGAGTACATTATGAACAGAGGAGCCTTTTTGGCTTGGCCTTTTCTAGGTCGCGACAGCTAATACTCGTACAAAATGTCTGCAAGATAGAAGTGTATAGTGGTTATGTGAAAACCAGAGCTTAAAGTCCTAAAAATTGGTGTCTCGGTGCAGTTTCACAGTTTTTTGTAGCTTAAAAATATTTAGGATGCGCCTGCTATCTCTATTCTCTACTGGCCTCTGTAGTCTATAATACAATTTGAAAGACGTCAGCGACCTCGCTCGAGGTCACAAGGAAGAAACACAGTCGAGATCCTGGATTTTCAAAACAAAGACTGAAACAACCCCCTAATATGTACCAAGATGCTATGGCATTTCACGGTTTTTTTTAAAAACCTGTGAAATTCTGACGATATCAAGGTCTAGGCTTTGTACTGGACATGCAGGTTGTACCTCGTGGTGGTCTTTGTTTATGTTGAGAGAGAGGAAGGCCGTCGCCGCTTCACTTTTGTGGCCTTTTTTTCTGGAGAGGACGCTTCTCTTTGTTTCCGACCACCAAGAAAGAGCGAAGCTGCCGGCGACCTCATTTTGTCGCGTGGTGTGTGCGTTTGATTTCGCACCCAATTTCACGATTTTTTTTTCCTGTCCCAGTTTATTTTTCGAGATGGGCCTGCTCGCGAAATTTATTGAGGTTAAATCCACAGAGACATGATTTGCAAGATTAGAACTGGATAATCCTGAGTCATTTTCTCTTTTATATGAAACGTGTTCGTCAAATATTTCCGCCTTTTTATGCCGATCTAGGTCAACGACAGCTTATTTAATGTCTGCCCACAAAGCAAGTAGCCATATCTAGTTGTTAGTTTGGTATGATACTTACACATTATAATGAATAAAATATGACATAATATGCTATTGCTAAGGCCTTTCGCCGGCGGACAATCACTTTCTAGGTCAGCCTTTCCGTTTAATATTTCAATTACGTCGTGAAGAATGGAAAAAAAAACTCGTGAAATATGCACTTACAAAAACACAAAGATGGCCTTCTTCACGGTCAAATAGTTTCAAAGGCCAAACAGAAGTCAGACCTTTCTCTACATTTTTTGCGATGGCGGACTTTGCTGTAGGCCTGAATTTTAAAAGGTTATTCTTTCAAAAATGCAGAGGCGTTTTAGAGCATTCAATTCAATCCGAACAATTGCCATTTTATGCCTCAATTTTCCCTCGAGCACTTAGGAACAAGACAAAGACACCTACAAAACTTTAATTTAATTGTGAAAACAGAATAAACGGAATTCCCCGATCTTTTTTGAAGCCAGGTCAGGAATCACTTCAACCGTAAAGTGCACTGCACTCCCTCTTCAAATGGCCGCCGGATTTTTTCACGTGAAAAAATCCACGGACAACTTTCTTACAAAGTCAACGAACGCATGTCTTTGACGTCCTCCCTGTTCGTCAGCCAGATGATCACGCTGTCTTTCAATGAGTTCAGAGAACTCGGGAAAATGACAAAAAGTTGGCAACCCGCTCTTCGTCTTTCGCGCTTTCATTTTGTTACCAAGTCCCTTGGGAAGTTTACAGGAATATATGATTTGCTTTCCAGGAAGAGGAAATGATGGAGATCGAGTCGGCCGCCGCCGCCGCCCCCAGGATCGGCGCGGGCACCCCGTCCTCGGCCTCCGTCTCGCCGCCCAGAGCTTTGTCGTCGACGTCGATCACGTCAACCCCGACCCCGCCGCCGCCCACGGGTAGGCCCCTCTTCAAGGCCGCCCACCTCGTCCCGCACGCCGAGTTCGAGATGACCTCGTCGCCCGTGAACAGCATGAACACGAACGGCAACGGGGGTCCCCGGATCGCCGCCCTCGGGTCTGGGTTTCCGCCTACCCCGAGCCCCGACTCGGCCATCCACTCTGGTGGATTCTACTCGTCTTCTCCAAGCCAAAGTCCAGTTCAAGCCCGTCATCTAACAGGGTAAGTTCAAATATTAAATATGTGCCAAAGCAAATTGATTCAACTGCATTCATTTGCAGTGTCTCCTCTCCGGCCTCGATTTCACTAAGGGGTACCCCGAACAGCCTCAGCCGGACGAGCAGCGATGGATCAGCGTCCAGCCTCTCGGCAAGCAACTCCCCCACCCTTCTTGGACCCAGAGGCCATCCTCTTCCCTTGACTGTCACGGCTCTACCGTCATCTCCGCTGCCGAGGACGACAGGGGCGGCCTCGGGGTCCACCCCGATCACCCCGCTGACGTTGTTCAGGCACATCCCGACCCCTGGCGGCGGCGACTCGCCAACGACAAGACGATCGCCGCCCTCCATGACAACCAACGAGATCGAGGATGTCGCCGGTCAAGCAGGTCAGCCTGGAGCCGGTGGCCTCTCGGGCGGCGCGGGCATATCCCGGCAGCAGCTGATCAACAGCCCCTGTCCAGTGTGTGGTGACAAGATCTCCGGATTCCACTACGGGATCTTTAGTTGCGAAAGCTGCAAGGGCTTCTTCAAAAGGACAGTCCAGAACAAAAAGAATTACCAATGCTTGAGAGGTGCCAATTGTCCAGTCTCGATCGCGACCCGCAAAAAGTGCCCCGCTTGTCGGTTTAACAAATGCCTCAACACCGGCATGAAACTGGAAGGTAATTAATAAAACATTAATTAAAAAAATCCGTGAAATCATGTCCGTCGTTGTTTCAGCAATAAGAGAAGATCGAACTCGAGGTGGACGCTCGACTTACCAATGCTCGTACACTTTGCCAGCCGGAATCGTTCCTCCTGCTCCTCCGGCAGGAGCCGCTCAAGTTGTCCCATCCCAGGGACCGCCCACGGGCCTGACCCCGGCCAACATCAGCAATGGCAACTCCACCATGGTGATCACGACGACGTCGGCTACCAACGAGGGCCCGTCCTCCTTGCCGCCGGGACTCCCGTCGATCCCGTTGCCGATCAGGTCGGAGGAGGCGAGGCCGAGGTCATCCTCGGGGTCGACCGTAATCTCGTTACCGTCGTCGTCATCCACACCCGAGGCCGCCAACAGCCTCTCTGCCTCCGCGATCAACCTCTCCACGGCCTCGAAGACCTCACCGTCTCCTCCAAAAGATGTCAAAAACGTACCTCAGCTCATACAGGTTCGAAATCTTTTCCAGCGCAATTTCACGAATATTTTGAAAAATGTGAAAATATCTACCTTAGGAAATCATGGATGTTGAGCATTTGTGGTTTTCCAAACCCAACGAACACGTCAGCAACAGGCTCAACGGCAACGAGAACAGCTCCGGGGACATGGTCCAGACCTTGACCAACATGGCCGACCGCCGCCTGTTTAAGCTGGTCAAGTGGTGCAAGAGTCTCCCGTTGTTCAAGAACATCTTGGTGAGTGAAAAATATAATTTCGTTTTAAAAAATCGTGAAATCATGTTTTTGATTTTCAGATCGATGATCAAATCGCGCTCCTGATCAACGCGTGGTGCGAGCTTCTGGTCTTCTCGTGCTGCTTCCGGTCCATGGACACCCCGGGGGTGATCAGGGTCTCGAACGAGCGGACCCTGACGTTGGAGTCGGCCAAGGCCTTCGGCATAGAGAAGTGGGTGGAGAAGATGCTGAACTTCTCCGACCAGCTCCGGCGACTCCGCGTCGACTACTTCGAGTATGTCAGCATGAAGGTCATCGTGCTGTTGACATCAGGTAAGCCAAGGCCAAAATCAAATCATAGCCTAGATTTTGACCAAGATATTGTTCTTGCAGACGCTTCCGGTCTCAAAGAGGCTGAGCACGTCCGTGACTCTCAAGAAAAAGTCCTCCAAGCTCTGCAACAGTATACAATCTCACAATACCCATCGATGCCGTCAAAGTTCGGCGAGCTCCTGCTCCGAATGCCTGAACTCCACCGCGTGTGCCAGGTACTAGGATAATTTGAATTTATTGAATCTGGGAAACTAATGGATTCGATTCCAGGGTTGCAAGGAAATGCTTTGTCCTAGACAAGCCAGCGACGGAGAGCCAGCCGGATTTAACTTGCTCATGGAGCTTCTGCGCGGCGATCACTGATGTGCAGTGCTTTCAAAAATACCACATAACAGGTAATTAAAATTTTGACCCGACCAATTTCACGAGTTTTTTTAAACAAATATTTTTTTTATTTTCAGAGTGAAAAAATCGTGGAATCGCAGCAAAAAGAATTAAATTGGTACAAAATCAAATATGAAGCTAACAATATTGTCTATAACTGGTGCGCCTCAAGTCTTTCCTTTCAAATTTTGTTATAATTAATTTTAATTATCCCACATTAACACAAATATTCCAAATTAAGAAATATTCTAATAATTTCTATCTATATTTTCCAATAAGCTCAATGTGATTTTAGTTTGTTAATTCCCACCCGATTTTCATATTGATTTTAGAGGCTCAGTCGAATAATTATGAAAAATAATATGACAGATTTTTAATAATTAATTTTATTACCTAGAAACCCTCCCTTCCAAGCTGACTTTACATACAGTATAACATATAAAAAGCCATCCAAACGCATGCATGAAGTAATTGTAAAAAAAGGATATTTTTAATTACATTTTTGTAATTAACTTATTACAATTAATAATTATTGTCAAGACATGGGGTGTCTCAAAGAGATCATAACCCAGACAGAAATTGCAAGTACCTTCAAATATCAAGAATGAAATGATTGTAGATAGAATTTCTTACAACTAAGAACGGTTAAAAAGACGTGAAATTTGCTTTTTCACGAGTTTTTTATGCAAGAACAGCAATATTTTCCCACATTTTCATTGGCAAATTGCTATTTTTTCAGTATTGTAACAAACGATTTTCTACACGTATCATGATTAATATGACGCATTAATGTCCAAAATTGAACCAAATAAAGATACCAGCTAAGCCTCAAAGATTCAAATTGTCTTGGTTTTGCCGTTTGCGAGCGGGTTTATAAAGGCTAATTTTTAGCTGGCTCGGCTTGACTCTCGATCTGTTTTGTTTTGATTTTGCAAATGTAAACAAATCGACGTGTGTAAATCAAAATCTTGATTTTTTGTGATCTTCTGTTCAAAATGAGTGCTTTGTGCATGAAATCAATTGGGATTCATCCAGGACTGGCATCCAGAGGAGTCCTGCTAGTGTCGAAGAGGTTTTTGCTGCGTCAGAAAAGAGGTGCCATTGCGCGAATGTTTGACAAAACCAGCTCGAAAAATGCCGACAAAACAACCGGTGAAAGTGAATCGTCCTCAAATGAAATCGTTGCTCGTGACAACATTGTCCAGATCGGCGACCCGATCCTACGACTGAGGACTCAGCAAGTCGAGGTCGCCGACATCAAGAAGCCGCTAGTCCAGGACACGATCTCCCAGTTGAAAAAGTGCATGAAAAGCTACGACGCCCTCGGCTTGAGTGCGCCGCAAATCGGGGTGCCCTTGTCAATCGCAGTCATGCAGTGTTCTGAAAAACAGTTGAAAGGATGGACTGACGAAATCATTGAACAGAGAGGAATCAAATCGTTTGATTTGAAAGTCATGATCAACCCCACCATGAAGGTAGTCAACAGTGAAGTTGTTAATCAGCGTGAAGGTTGCTGCTCCGTCCACGGGATGTCCGCGCTTGTCCCCAGAGCCAAAGAGGTCGCCGTCGAGGCGTTCGACGAGAACGGGTCAAAATATCGCTGGCTAGTCAAGGATTGGGTGGCTAGAATTGTCCAACATGAAATAGATCATCTAGAGGGCAAGTTGTTCACCGACGTCATGCTCAACGAGACCTTCGAGTTCGACTATTGGCGGATTGTCAACGTCCGCAGTGGCAATTTCAAACTGTCTTACGCTCCCATGACAATGCACAATACTTTGAAACAGAAAATATTCCGTCCATTTTGGACTGTCAAATACGCAAATTCACCCAGATAATTGTTGCTATTTCAGGTGAGAACCACTGATGTTTAGACGATTTCTGAGCTTTGCCTATCCGAGAATCATGGCGGGCAGTGATCATAGACAGAGACAAGTGGCGGTCGTCAAACAATCGCTGGAGGACAACAAGTTCACGTTCTCCTTCTTCTTGAACAACGACGAGCCGAAGATCTCGAAGCAGTTTAACATGTGTCGTGGCCTCGACGAGCCGATGGCGTCCTTCCTGTCGAGGCTGGAGGCCAACCTCGACAAGGTCGTCGACAAAAAGGCCGCCAAAAAGAAAAAGGCCAAGCTCATGGACTCTGCCACTGATGAACCTGTTTTGACATCGGGACCTAAAGTCTCGTTTGCCCTGAACGATCAGCATTTGGAAGTGAATCCGGAGGTTCTTGTCAAAGACTTTTTGTTCAAGGAAGGCCTCACGATGAGTGTGCTCAGTGATAAAAACATCTTTAGCATTGACATCGATCCTCCGATTTGCGAGAGCGCCAAGCTCCCCCAGACAATCATGGCCGGCTTCATGGTCTACCCTTTCAAAGTAGTCCTGTCAAATGCCGAGACTAAAGACTCGAAGTTTTTGTGGTTGGTCAGTGATCCCGACGTCGACAAGTCCTTCTTGGAATCGCCAAAAGTTAAATGGCACCAGAGGTATTCCGTAAACTCTAAGTTAAGTAGTTGGCACGATTTCATGTGTTTTTTCATAGGCATGAAGGGTTCTTTTACAATGTCACCAACGACAACATCAATCGTTATATCAAGATGGTCTGCCAACCCCAGCTCGGCTCCAGGATCGGGGTCAAGTTTGAAGTGATTTCCAAAGCTCCTATCGAAGCCGGACCGGGAGCCTGTCCTTTCGAAGAGAGACACCAATTCACTCAAGAAAGGCTACGTGATCAAGATCAATTTCGTGTTGTGACCTACAATCTCCTGGCTGACCTCTACGCCGACTCAGACTTTTCGAGGACAGTTTTGCATCCGCAGTGTCCTCCACACGCGTTGGCGATCGACTACAGAAAACTTCTGATCGCCAAGGAGTTGTTGGGCTACAACGCCGACATCATTGCCCTCCAGGAAGTTGATGAAAAAGTGTTTAAAGGCGATCTTGTGCCCGTCCTGGATCAAGTCGGTTTCGAGGGTGCATTTGAACGAAAAGGCGGACAAGTGAGCGAAGGCTGTGCGATTTTCTTTCACAAGTCAAAGTTTCGACAACTCGGCGAATCTCGTCGCCTTGTCATGGCCGAGAAGCTGGACGAGTTTCCCGAGATTAAGAAGTCCGTCGAGGCCAACGATAAGCTAAAGGAGAACTTCACGGCGCGGACGACAACCTTGCAAACTGTGATCCTGGAGTCGGTGGATGGAAAGATCGGCTTAGTCGTAGGCAACACGCACCTCTTCTTCAAGCCCGACGCCGACCACATCCGACTGCTCCAGATCGGCCTCGCCATGACGTCCTTGACCTCAACCCTGGAGGAGGCCAAATCAAAATGGCCGGAGAAAAGTTGGTCATTGGTTTTGTGCGGAGATTTCAATAGCACCCCGCCATTTGGGGTCCTGGAGTTCATGAGGAATGGCATGATTGCTGAAAATCATCCAGACTGGAATAGTGCCGAGGGCGAACAAGTGGTTGGATTGTCTTTGAATCACGGGTTCAAGATGGACTCGGCGTGCGGGACTCCGAAATATACCAACTTCACGATGGGTTTCCGTGATTGCATCGACTATATTTTCTACCAGACCGACCGGATTCAAGTCACCAACGTTGTCCCCTTTCCTTTGGAAGAAGATCTTGAAGTCTATCAAGGCCTGCCAAACATTGTCTACCCTTCAGATCACATTGCCTGCATTGCCGATTTGAAGTTTATTTAAATAAAAAAGTCGTGAAATCAAATTATTAATTTAATTCTTCGGTAATGTCTGGCAGTTGGAAGACCCTGCCTTCGACATCCTGGTTGGAAAAAGCCATCTGGCCTTCTTCGGGAGTCTTGTAGGCTCGGTTCCACTCTTTAGATTTGCGCTCAGCCTCTTCCTTGTCCCGCCGAGATTTGTTACTCGCTCTCTTCTTTTTCAACCCGATCAAGGCCATGGTTGCCATCGCGACAAAAATAATTCCCATGACAACCCCGACAATGATCACGATCAAGCCGTTGTCCCGCTCCTCAATGCCACTGTCTTTGTTGTTGTCGTTGTTGCTTAGTCTCGAGTCCATCATGATCCTCCCCATGTTGTGGGAGTCGAAGGCGACCGAGGCCGTCGAGGCCGTCGAGGCCAGAGTTGTTGTTGTTGTCGTTCCCAAGGACTTCAGCTTGTCCTCAAGGTTGTCCAGAGCTTCATCTTGACCGTAGGAGTTGAGGTAGTCATGGACTTCGTCCAATGTTACATCTTTTTCCTGCTCATCGCCATCGTCGCTGTCGTCGTGCAAAATCCGTCCAGACCTTCTACAATTCGGAGGCGTGGTTCCTAAAGAAAAATCCCGGTTGGAATCCGTGACAACGCTCAAGTCTTGGACAAGGACAAGTTTAAATGTGTGGCCCGAGTTCTGCTCGATTGTCATTGTCAGCGACAGGTTGAACCTCGAACAGCTGACTAGCTTGTCCTTCCCGAACGCAATCATGTCATCCTTGAGCTTGGCCAAGGCGTAGATCTCGACCTCCTTGAGGTCGTAGAACATGAGGTTCTCCTTGTACAGGATGGAGACGGTCTCGCCGAGGAAGTTGTCGACGCGGACGGTGTAGTCGATCTTCTTGATGTCGTTGCATGAGCTCACGGCGCTGGCGTTCCACACGATCCCGACGGCGGGGTCGACCTCAACGGCCACCATGGACAATTCGGGCAGCGTCGAGAACTTGGCCATGGCCGACTTGCCGCTCTGGCCGTTGAACAGAGGCCAGATGAAGACCTCGAGGGTGGAGCAGGGGGTCAGGTTGGTCAGGGTGACGGCCTTCTCCTTCATGGCGCTCATGGAGATCCCGTTCCTGATTTTGATCTTGTAGCCGTCGGCGCACTTGTCGGTCGCGTTCCAGGCGATCCTGGCCGAGGTGTCTTTGATGTCCTCCACCACGATGTCGTTTTGCAAGACGCCCCGGGGTCCGAGGCGGAAGTTCTTCCACTTGATCGAGGCCTTCTTGCTGCCGACGTCGCCGATCACGGTGGCCGTCAGCCTGATGGACAACTTGGAGCAGGACTCCTTGGCCAGGGGGTTGTCAGGATCTAGAACGGTGACAACTTCGTCTCCAGATCCTGGACGACTTATCCGTTCAAGAACTTCGCTGTGCTCAAGATCACGGCCATCCTCGGCTTTGACTTTGATCTTCAACCTGACATTGTCGCCAAACTTGACACACTCAAGGATGTTGTTGAGGTTGTGAGGAAGCATGAGGTTCACCGATTGGAAGTTGCGATCCGCCCGTCCAAGTTGGCCAAACTCCAGGAGCTCATCTTTGACCCCTTGCTTGAACTTGATCTTGCAATCGCCGGCAATCGCAGACCCGATCAGCAAAGAGCAAAGGACAAAATATTTTGATGAACACATTTAACGAGCTTTTTGGGGACAACGGCTCAAAGCATAATAACATTAATAATTCTATGTTGGACAAAACGGTAATTCGAATTCAATTGTCCCCAGTCCTATCGCACTTTTGTCCGCATCCGCTATTTTTACATATAAAAGTTGATGCTCTTTTTAAACATTACCTCCCGCAAAAGTTCTGGGAAATACCCCAGGCTAACTTGACATTTGACAATTTCACGAAGAAAACTGTTCCATGAGTCATAATAAGAATGTATTATCCATTTATAGGTAGAAATAATTCGAAATGCAAACACTTTAATTCTAAATGGCAAGGGGATCCGCCAGGGGGTCTTCTACGGGATCAGGATCACTAAGATTTTCAGCTTCATTGAGCATGTTGATGGACTCGCCATTGTTTTCAGGCAACGAGATCAGGTCTGGCAATGGCTTCTTGTTGGCCTTGAAGGTCGAGGGGTTGACGATTCTCACGTCGGCCTCGCCGATCGCAGGTCCGTCCACGATCCCACGGATGCCGTTGTTATCGTTGGCGTGAGCGAACTTCAAGTGCATCTCCATCATGACCGCGGGGAAGTATTTCCGGCACAGGGGGCAAGCCTGCTCCGGGACGACCGAGGCCGTCGAGGCCGTTGGCAACGTGGTTCTGATCGTCGGCTGCCTCTGCCTGTTAGGTCCTTGGATGTTGTTAAACATTAATGAAGGCGGAAGTGGGAGCCTGCCGCCGGGTATTTGATGTGGCATCAACTTGGTCACGGTGAGTCCAGATTTAGAAGGGGAGGAGGCTGCTGCTCTTGGTGTAGGACTGACATGTACAACAGGCGCTTTCGGAGGCCGGCCTCGCGGGTTTCCTACAGGAACCAAGTTGAGCAACTGATTGCCAACCTTGACGATTGTTCCTTTAACTGCCTTCGCGGGTTTTGGTGATACTTGAGTCTGTGGCAGGACGACCTCGCCGTCGCCGATCGTGAGTATGATCTCCGGCTCGAGGACGGACATGTCCTCGAACTCGGGGAAGCCGTCGATGTCGGCGGGCGGGGAGTTGGCCTCGACCTTGACGATGTTGGTTATTTTAGGCTGGTTCATCATGCTTGGGACATTGACATTGTTTGGCATGAGCATGTTGGAGGGAATACTGGCGGTTGCACTGGCCGACATGGCAAAGCCGACGATCTTGCCATCACGAAAGATCGGCGTCCCGGCGCCCCTCTGCTGTTGAAGTGCTTGCTGTTGTAACAGGAGATTCTGCTCCATCTCGGCGGCTCTTCTCCGTTGGTACTGGGCTTGTCTTTTCACTTTAGCCTGTTCAGCTTTGACATCAACTCGATTTAAAACGAGTCTTGTCTTCCGTAAAGTTGGACCCCATTTCTTGATCTCGCCAATGGGAAGTTTTCGGCCGTATGGACATGGAACACTGTTGGGAGTCCAATTGGATTCTGTCATCCATTTGCAAACCCTTTTCTGTCTTTCTGCCATGAGCTGCTTGTAATTTGGCGGCAACACGAACGACTCACCGTCAGGCATGATCAAGGCTTCCGATCCTCCAATGGAGATGACGTTACTGAAACCAGGCTTCAACTGGGACATGATGTCCTCCAGCACCTCCTCCTCTTCGGTCAGCTCTACAGGTTTGTCTGTGTATTTGTTCTTGAGTGGCACGAGGGCAACAAAGCATTTCAGGCCCTTGGCCAAGGCCTCGGGTTTTTTCATGACTCGCACAGGCTCGGGTTTCTTGACCTCAACGATGGTAACATCAAAGTCGCCATCCTCTTTTGCTTTTGGCACTTGGTCTGGTTTTGGTTTGTCTGGACTGCTCAATGACGCGTCAGCATTGGGATCAAGTTCCAGGACAAGATCATCCACCTTTGTTTTCTGTGGCACCTCTGCACTATTTTCGACATTTTCACTAATTTCAGAACCAGAAGCCTCTTTCTTTTCACCGTCCTGTTGGACAATGCCATTCTCCACTGGCGGCTTCACTTCCTTGAGATCAGGCTCTGGCCTGCTATCACTTTGGCTAGCTTCTTCTTCGTCGGCTTTTTCAACAGGTTCCTTTTCACTAAGTTTGGCCTCATCCGTTATCTGCTCTAAATCTGTAGAGAGCTTGGAATCTTGGTCCTCTGACAAAATAGACACTTTGATTGGTGCATTTTCAACGCTTCCTGTTGGCGAACTTGGTCTCGAAGAAGACGGAGATGGAGATGGACTTGCCGCAGCGGTTCTTCTGGTTCTTTTAGGCCTACTGCTAATCGGCTCGCTGCACTTTCGTTTTTGCCTATCCGGTTTCTTTTTAGAGACTTCCTTCGCCGGCTCAATGATTTCGATGTCACTGTCGTCACTGACCTCATTCTCGCTACTACTGGAAGCACCGCCGCCGCCGGCCTTCCTCCGCAAGGCCTTGTAGTAGTCCAGCTTCATCTTCTCTCTGTCGACGTCGACCTTCTTGATCTTGACCAAAGGCTTCCTTGCAGCAGCAGCAGCTCGTCTTGGCCTACCGCTCATCCTGGATGATGGCCAACCTCAGATCATGTTCGTAACGAAATAGATCCTCTGGAAGACAAGACAAATGTCTTGAAAATAACAATTTTGGACTTGAATGCTTCATTTCAAAGTTTTAAAGTTTTAGCGACCGAAGTTGACGCGTTTCAAAACTTGTCACACCGGTGCATATGTACGCAACTTATGCGTATTTTTCGCAAAGCAATGATCGAAATTGAGTCTACGACGCAAAAATAAGATCTCGCGACTCACCTTGAGTTGAATTGTAAATGGCGAGATGAAGTCTTCGAAATGAAAATAATTTCTTTTTAAATTCTCAGTTTTCACCGCTTTTTCCCGCGACAGCTGCTTAACATTCTCAGCAATGTGGTCACTCACCTTGCAATTTGGAAAGTAGAGGTTGGGCGGAACACAAAATTGAGAGGTTTCACGCAACCTCATATGCTTGCAAATTATGTTTGTGACGTCACAGAGATCCCAGGAAACAAAATGGCGCCTGCAGCTGTTGATCATTGGCCAGAAAAGGCGTCTGATTGGCTGAATTCTCTGTTTATATGTAAACATTGGTTAATCCTGCACCCTATTGGTTGTTGGCATTCCTGGTTTTGTAATAGGCACTAAAAACTGGTAAACCAAGGTCAAATCTTGATCAAGGCACTAGTAAAGATTATATGGATGTATTTCATATTTCAGTACGAAAGTACAACAAAAACGTTAACAACGTGCATCATATCATATGATGCACGTTGTTAACGTGTTTTCATGTCCTTACACGGAAAACTTTGTTGTAATCAACTCATCTCAAGGTATGATAGTCTGAATGGCATTTTGCAACTGCAATTGTTGCACTTGGTCAGACGTTAGCTGAACGACATGCTGACCCTGCGGAATCTTGTCGACAACAATGATTTTAGTGTCATTTTGAGTTGTCGGATAGATCATCTGCTGCATGGTAGCTGATTGGTCTTGAACATGAATTTGGTAGGATGGAGCAGCAGAAGTGGCCACAATATGGTGTTGAGGCTGTTCCTGATAATGTTCCTCCTGTTTGTGTTGCACAACAACCTGAGCTCCCTTCTTCTTCTTCCTCTGTGGACGGCCTTTCTTGGGACTTGTAGCAGCTTTTCGCTTTCTGGGCGATGTCTTTTCAGCAGCTGCTGCTCCAGTTGGCCTTTTCTTCTTTTCCTCAATTTTCTTGGGAGGGAGGACATCATCACAGATCTTCTTTGACTTAGGCCTGTTGAAAAAATATCAAATTAATGAGGTCATATTAACATGGTTTATGAACACTAGTCACCTTGGTGGTCTCATGGCTCTGGGCAACATGCCATCTCCAGATCCAGACCCAAGCTTGGCTCGGTTGCTGTGAAGCTTGTGCTCAACCATGTGACTCCACAAGGCCCGCTTCTGAAGTCTGGCAGTGTAAATGGGTGTAATGCCAATCTGGTTGATGAGGATGTTGACAAGTTTGATTGTTGCAACACAGGTCTGAACCACTCCAACTGCTGTTGACTTGATCAAGGCCCCAATAGGCAGGGCCTCATTCCTGAAGTACTTGGCAACCTCTGCCATGGCAGTCACTTTGGCATCAGTAGTCCTAGAAGATACCTCTCAATGAACGTAAACTTTGAAAGAAGCTGCTAGATAGACTGCAAACCTCTGGATTGGCCCATTCTCAGGACCATTGATGTTCAAAACTTCAAAGAATCTCCTGACGTTCTCGACAAACTTGGCAGTCTCCTCCGTGTCAATCACTGGCCAGAGCTTGGCATTCTTGCCCTTGTAGAAGTTCAATGCATTTCTGACCTGAGCACTGAACAGGTGGACAATCATGTCGATCCTGCAGTCTTGGCGATAAGATTTCAGGATCTGTCCAGCCAGCCCTTGAAGAACCTTGGCCCTCTGCCTTTCCTTTGGTAACTTGGACTCATGGTCCTTGATCTGGGACAGAAGTACCCAGGAGATGGCTCCTAAATATAATAAAGTTTGAAAAGAAACAGTGTCAAGTTGTAGTCTATTTAATTTACCTTTTCCATCAGCTTTGGTTTTAGGGGAAGAGAACTCCTCCTTCCTAAAGAAGTCATTCCTGATCATCTGCATCAGGTGGATAGGGTCATAGCTCAAAATCAGGGAGCCATTGGGATCACAAGGATGCTTGATCACAGGATCATTTTCCAGATTATCATCAGACTTCTTTGAGATCATCTTGTAAACCTGCAATAATTAAAATCCATGTAACAAATTTGCAAACATTGAACAGTCTTTGCTTACCTTTCTGTTGCTTGTGTTGCTTGCAGCAATTGTGATCAGCACCTGGAACCCAGTTTGATGCAGAATGCCAAGTGTGTCAAGGAGGCATTTCTTCAGAAACTCAATGCTTGGGTTCATTACAGGGTAGGTGGCTACCACCTGAAATGCACAGGTCATTATCGGAAGCTTGTTTTAAGCTTTAGAACTTTTTTATTTACCTGATGGAAGTTCTGCGACAAGCCCTGAGCCATGTAGCAGAATATCCTGTTGGCAAAAGCATCCTTTGGTGTAGCAGCCACTGGCTCGCCTTTCTTCTCAAAGTTCATGACTGTGTCATTGACTGCATGTCCAATGACCTGACCTTCATTGTTGAACTGAAGCACTTGTTCCAAGGCCATGTCATCGATTATGAGCGACACATACTTGTCGATTGGGTTTAGTCTTTCCGATAAGGCCCTCAAGCTGGCAATTCTGGCAGAAGTGATTCCCTGAGGAGCTCGGATCATTTGGAAGTTGTCCAGAAAGGAGTTGGGTGGCATCACCAACTGGTCACAGTCTTTCAAGATCTGAAGAAAAGAAAGATAGATCTTAGAAAAATTTTCACAGAAGTGGAGTTGATCTATTTACCGAGTAGGCTGTCTTCGACTGAGCCCTCATTAGCAAGGCCACCCTGACAGCAGATGGGACAAAGCTTCCATGCATTGCGTTTGTTTGAGTTGAAGGCCACCTGTTGCATCGTTCAGCCCACAAGGCCAACTGGTTGCCAAGGAATTTCAGAGCCGATCCCATCTGGCTTCCAAGTTCTTCGATGTTGTTCAGCCTTTCGGGTTTGTCCAAGCAGGCCTGTCCAGAGGTTTGCATTGAGGTGGCAGCCATGCTAATGGTGTCACTCATTCTGATTTCATTCCCGCTTCGTTGTTTCTTCAGGAGGTTGATGAAGTTCGACACATGCATTACCCTGCACGACAATGGAACATCACTGCAACTTACAGGAGGTTACTTGTTAATATTTTACTTACTTTGGGATCAAAGTCTCAGTTTCTGGGTCAAAATCATCCGGAGAAAAGTTTTGAATGTTGACCCTGCGACCCATGGTGGTCATGACCATCCTCCCTGCCTTCTTCTTGAAGATTGTCACACAGTCAATGATGGTTGGCATGAGAGGAGTCGCAGCAGGATCATCGTCATTCGACTCATCGTTTTCCAAGCAGAATGGAGGCTTGACAGACCTGAAGAAGTAGAACTTGTTCTCCGTGTCCAGATATGACCAGGGACTGCTGGCTTGCTTCCTGAAGACCTGAAACAATACCAAGTAAATCAACCATGGCTTTGATTATGCAGGTTAAGTTGTTGCACACCTCCAGCACTCTGTCAAAGGTGATTGGTTGCTTGTGGGCAGTTGGGATGATCTTTGGACAGTCTTCAAAGCGTCTTTGAAATGGAGGACCGATGTCTCTGGTGATTCTCTCGATGTACTCTGCTCTTTGCTCTGGTGTTATACCAGGATATTCTTCGGCCTTGTTGAAATAGCTGCGACCTCGAGTTTTTCGCCCCTTCCAATTAGTCTTGACAGCAACAGGATAGGCAAAGGTTTTGATACCCTCGGGAGCGTTCATGACCGGGATAGCGTGAGGCATGAGTTTCCATCTGAAATGAAGACATTTTCATTTTATTCAGCTTTGGATCTTTGCAATAGATGGCGCTGATCAACTCAAACTGTAGCTTGAAGGACGACAGCGCCATCTAGGATTTGACGCAGTACGCATGAGGTTTGATAACTCACTTGTCCTCGACCAGGACGAAGTTGTCCTTGGTGAAGTGTCGCGAGCAGAAGAGGGCATGTGGAGGAAACTTGTCTTTGAACTTGCGGCCACTGAAATGCTCCCATTTTCGCTTGTAAGATTGGTTTGTCGGGAGGCAAAAGTACTGATCTGTCTTGCTATTTTCCGTGGCGCTCTTTTCAACGTCGCTGTTGACGCACCCCTTGACAATGCAAACGGGCATCTTGTCAAGACTTCGGGCACACTTGTCTCCTAGAAAATCGAGGATCTCACTGAACCACTTTTGAAACTTTTAAGATTTTAA
>JAAUYL010064267.1_pt1 | contig 22904 bp, 15 predicted proteins | sample 7278011 | NCBI WGS metagenome assembly JAAUYL01 (sample SAMN14350225, study PRJNA611818) | marine sediment metagenome | isolation source: surface marine sediment (1.8m) | place: French Polynesia: Moorea | collected 2018-08
AGCTAACCATGTTGTTAGTTTATGTAGTGCATCTGCTCTGATATCAGCTACTGCTTGGTGCGCGTTCCCTTGCGCCGTGAGACGGCGCGGGGTCGCATCCGCTTTTTTGTGAGCCTTCGCTAGTCTTTTGACGGCTTTGGCTCTGTTTTTGGAGCCTGGCTCTTTTTTCTTGACACGGCGTTGATAACGAGTTAATCCTTTTTTCGCTTGTTTGTAGGCTTTGACGTTCGCAAATCTGCTTCCATCACTACAAGTTGCTAGAGTATTTATGCCTACATCTACACCGATAACAGCTCGTTTTTTCGTCGGAGGTTTGGACTCACATTGATACTTAAAACTAATATACCAATCACCTGCACGTTTTGATATCCTGACATTTTTTATTGGTACAGATGGTAAGATTTCATAAGTTTTTACTATTCCTATTCTTGGTAATTGCACGTAGTTTCCTTGAAGAATTTTGATACTTCCTTCTAAGTAAAAACTGTCTTTTTTCCCTTTTTTCTTGAATTTAGGAAACCCACGTTTGGGAATAGTTAAAAAGTTTTTAAATGCCCTGTCTAAATCTCTTAAAGCTTGTTGGGGGGCACACTTTGATACTTCATAATACCAAGGGTTAATTGATTTAACCTCAGCCACTAAGCGCTTATGTAAAGTAATAGCACTAGGGCGCTTCTTAGTTAATTCGTAATCAGAAATACAAGTTGCTAATCCCCAATTATAAGCATGACGAGCCACACCTGCGTGTTTGGCAAGTATAGTTTTCTGGTAATTGTTGACTTTTAATTTGGTCTTAATTGATTTCATTTAATTGGTAAGCCATGCAGCCCAAGGAGCTTGATAATTTACGATGACTTATGTATCATACTAGATAGTTAGTTTAGTATAGATAATCAATTGATTTCCCACATAATTTATTAATATTTATTTAACATTTGTCCAACTTTGTCAAATTTTTCGGCTTCAGTAGTTAACCCTTGCCTCTAAGCTACTCAGGAAACCATCCTTCTAAAATTAGTATCCCAATAGATTCAAATTTAATCAACAAAATTAGAAATAACATAGGATTAAGAACATGCACAATTTCATCCCACCAGAAAGATTTTTTCCCTATCTCACCTGGCAAGATATTGACACAATGCCAGATAAAGAAAATGTAGTAATTATTCAACCAGTAGGTTCTATCGAACAACATGGACCCCATTTACCCTTAATTGTCGATTCAGCGATCGCCACTTATGTCACGGGTAAAGCTCTCGCCAAACTAGATCGGAATACCCCCGCCTACGCCTTGCCAACCCAATATTATGGTAAATCTAACGAACATTGGCATTTTCCCGGCACCATTACCTTCACCGCCCAGACTTTAATGGCTGTTTTGACAGAAACAGGAGAAAGTATTTATCGCTCTGGGTTCCGTAAATTGGTATTTTTAAATGCCCACGGTGGGCAGCCACAAGTTATTGAGATTGTGGCACGAGACTTGCACCAAAAATATGAGGATTTTTTACTATTTCCGCTCTTAGCTTGGCGCGTACCTAATCCTTGTGATAAGTTGTTGACCCAGAAGGAAATGGAATTAGGAATTCATGCTGGAGATGCTGAAACTAGCATGATGCTATCGATGTTACCGGATGTGGTGAAGATGGATAAGGCCGTGTGCGAATATCCCCAAGGTTTGCCAGAAGAGAGTATGTTGAGTATGGAGGGAAATTTGCCTTTTGCTTGGTTGACCCGAGAGTTGACTCGTAGTGGTGTGTTGGGTGATGCTAAAGTAGCGACTAAAGAAAAAGGCGATCGGATACTTGAGGCTTTTACTGATGGTTGGGTGCAGGTGATTCAGGATATTTATGAGTTTCGGCAGCCAAGTTAACGAAGTCAGAAGTTAGAAGTTGTTTTTGTAACGGGGATTTTGAGCAACCCTCCAAAAACATTTCGCCATATAGGAGGGGTTGCGCGACCCAATATAGGTTGTAAGCGATGAACCCAATAATGTGCCTGACTACAATCGATATCAAACAAGATACCAGCGCTCATCAAAAGTCGGGTAACACTTAAAGTAGAAGAGTATGTAGAACAATTTCTCTTGATTGGTGCGTAAACGAGTCTTACGGCTTCCTCCAACAGAGCGTTTACCAGGTTTCTCCTGCAATGTTTGCTCATACAATAGAAAAGATGAGCTAAAAAGGATGTATGTTAATTTTTATGGTAACGATAAATATCATAAAGCGCGGCATCGTTTTGTTTTCAAAATTTCATGTAATGAAACAACGACCAATATTGAACTTCACAGGAAGTAAAACCTGAATATTTGGTAGAGGTCTATTGCTTCCCAGAATGTTGTGCTTGAGTTAGTTAATGGTAGGAGTTAAATTAGCGATATGCAGGCTCAGGTATTGGGTATTTTTTTTCAGGTTGATTCTAGTTTGTTTCGGTAAAAATACTACTTTGGAAAAAGAATATTACAAATAGTTTATGCAAGGAAAAAGGGACAATAAAGAATAAATAATACCAATTTTATGTGAGGCTGCACAGAATAAGGAGTCAGGATAAAATTATGATGGTCAATAGGAATAAATAAGTAAGTATTTCTGTTTTTACCTACAGTCAACTCTGATTAAAATTTTATTCTATGCAACTTCATATTAATTTGGTATAAGAAAGAAAAAAACTATAAAAAGGCTGGATTATATTATTGAATAGGATGGTTAGTAATTTAATTTCCGATCCTGGCAATATGACGATTTTCTTACTACCTACCTAACACCTACCACCTAATACCTAAAATTTATTATCTACCCACACCGAAAATATAAGTGTCAGTGTGGGTTTTAATATCTATGGAAGAGGCTATATCTGACAATAACGTTGTAAACCTGCTGTTTCCTGAATATATGCTTCCATATCAATTTTCACAGGCTCAACATTCCAGATTTCCTGACAATATTCCCAGATAGTACGGTCAGCAGAAAACTTACCCATATTAATGGAGTTAATAATTGACATCCGAGTCCAATATTCGGGGTCGCGATAAGCTTCATTTACCCGTTCTTGACAATCAATATAAGATTGATAATCAGCCAATAACATATATTCATCTTTTCCTAGTAAAGATGCTACAAGTGGCTGGAATAAATTTGGCTTACCTGGTGAAAAATAACCAGAAGCAATACGGTCAATTACCTGCCGTAATTCTTTGTTAGAGGTATAGTATTGCTCGGGATTATATCCCCGATATTTTAATGCTTTAACTTCTTCAACAGTCAATCCAAATAAGAAGAAATTATCAGCTCCCACGGCTTCCCGAATCTCAATATTTGCCCCATCGAGAGTACCAATAGTCAAAGCTCCATTGAGGGAAAATTTCATATTCCCAGTACCAGAAGCTTCCTTTCCAGCAGTAGAAATTTGTTCAGAAAGATCCGCAGCAGGATAAATTCTTTGACCAATAGATACAGAGAAATTCGGGACAAAAACTACCTTGAGGCGATCGCGCACGTCTGGGTCATTATTCACTATTTCCCCTACAGCATTAATTAATTTAATAATTAACTTTGCCATATAATAACCTGGTGCTGCCTTCGCTCCAAAAATAAAAGTGCGGTGCAAAATATCCGTATCTGGATTTTGTTTAATCCGATTATAAAGAGTAATAATGTGCAGCACACTCAACAATTGACGCTTGTATTCATGGAGTCTTTTTACCTGAATATCGAACAAAGAATTAGGATTAACTATAACCCCGGTCTTTCCCTCAATATAAGCAGCCAAATCTTGTTTATTCTCATACTTAATCTGACTCCAATTATGGCGAAATTCTGGGTCATCAATAAACCGCTCAAGCTGTTTAATTTCCTCTAAATTCTTAATCCAATTTTTGCCAATTTTATCTGTAATTAGTAATGCCAACTTGGGGTTACTAATTAACAACCAACGACGGGGAGTAATGCCATTAGTTTTATTCGTAAATTTCTCCGGCCAAAGTTCGTAGAAATCTCTCAAAACATCTGTTTTCAAAAGTTGAGTATGTAATGCTGCCACACCATTAATAGCATGAGCGCCAGCGCAAGCCAAATGAGCCATCCGTACCCGCTTTTCAGGAAATTCTTCTATTAGTGACATCCGTGCTAAACGCATATCATCCCCTGGATAACGTTTCTTAACTTTCTCTAGGAAATGGAAATTAATTTCATAGATAATTTCGAGATGTCGTGGCAGCAGAGTAGCAAACATACTCACTGGCCAACGCTCTAGAGCTTCTGCTAATAGAGTATGGTTAGTATAGCCAAAAGTATTTTGGGTAATATTCCAGGCTTTTTCCCATTCCATATCATGTTCGTCTATCAGCAGTCGCATTAATTCTGCAACGCCAATGGAAGGGTGCGTATCATTCAGTTGAATAGCTGCTTTTTCGTGGAAATTGTCTAAATTGGGATTCCGTAACAAGTGAGTGCGGATGACATCTTGTAGAGAACAGCTAACAAAGAAATACTGCTGCTGTAACCGCAACATTTTGCCTTGGAAGATATTGTCATTGGGATAGAGAACTTTGGAAATATTTTCAGAGACAGTCTTATCTTCGACGGCGCGGTTGTAGTCGCCAGAGTCGAAAATTTGCAGGTCAAATTCATTACTAGCTTTAGCACTCCAGAGGCGCAGGGTATTAACTGTGTTGGTATTGTAGCCTGGTACTAGAGTATCATAGGGCATTCCGATGACTGTGCGTGCAGGTATCCACCTAACTCGATAGTTACCTTGTTTGTCTGTATAAGCTTCAGTGTAACCGCCCAGTTTAATTTCTACTTGGTCTTCATGGCGAGGTATTTCCCAAGGGTTGCCCAGACTTAACCATTTGTCTGGTTGTTCGACTTGAAAGCCGTTATGAATTTGTTGTTTGAAAATGCCAAATTCATAACGAATACCGTAGCCCATTGCCGGAATCTCTAGGGTAGCAAGGGAGTCAAGGAAACAGGCAGCGAGGCGACCTAAACCACCATTGCCTAAACCAGGTTCGGGTTCTTTTTCAATTAAGTCATAAAGTTCAAGACAAGATTCTTCTAAGGCTTGACGCGCTACTTCCCAACAGCCAACGTTAACTAGGTTTTTGGCTAGTTGACGACCCATAAGAAATTCTGCTGAGAGATAATATACTGTTTTGACGTTTTGGTTGGAGTAGGTTTTAGTGGTTTTTAGGTAACGGTGCAGCAACCGATCGCGCACTGTATAGGCCAACGCCATGTAATAGTCATAGGGGGTGGCAAACTCTAGGTCTTTCCCCTGTATATAATATAAGTTATCGGCAATCGCTCGTTTGATGGTATCAAGACTGGTACCTGTGCGATCGTCCTCTACTTGAATTTTTACTTTTTCTGTGTAAGTCTGTTCTTGGTGTACTTCTTGCATAATTTGCGAATTTGCTAATCTTAACTGTTTATTGACAACGCTCAAACCGGATTGAAAAGGGTTTTTGAGACTTAGTAGTAGTCAGTTCCATATTTGCTCACATTTGGTAACAAATACTTATAGAGATTAAGTTTAGTTATATTAATTTATTTCAAGACTTAACCAGGAATATTTTAGTATAATGTAATAATATTTTCCTAGATAATTGATTAATTATCGAATTGAATTTATTAACAAGTTTTGAATTTTCCCCAATCCCAAAGAAAAGATAAAATATTAGATAAATCAAAGAAAATAAATATATACTTTTCCAATCATGTATTCTTTGATACTAATCTATAGTTTATAGACTTATTATTTAGTAGCATATGGTTTCATGTTAACACTCTGTTGAGCGTCAAAAATAGTAACAGGATTAACCCAGTTAATTTGATATTTGTAGGAAAGGATGAGCTGGGATATTATCTCATATCCGGATTAAAATTTATAAATAATTAGGTAGGAGTCAGGAGAAAGAAGTGGTGGAAATAAAGAATATATAAGAATATCAGGACTTCCGCAAAGACACTATATATAGTGTTGACCCTTAAATATTTATCTATTTAGCGATATAGCTGCCCCTAGGCTCCGCCAACGCTTGAACAGCAAAATACAAAAACCTTAAAAATTTGCTTGACCCCAAATTATTTGGTATGCTTGATTAATATTAGATAAATTACTTGTAATACCTTTAAGATGAACTTTAATTAGCTCAAATATTGTCAGTATTTAATAAGTAGTCATAAAAATTATACTCTAACAAATCTTGCCGATCATCTGGAAAAAATTAGCCACGATCAAATTAATCGTCCCATACAAAAATGTTGAAACACGGTTCAGAAATTTTGTGGCAAAATGTCAGGAAAGAAATTGTCACTTCTGAAGATTGTTATTTGCTGCATTGATCATACAGTTATTAATAAAAAATATTCCCATAAAATTGATAGCGAAGCTCCTCTGCGCATAGGCACTTGTCCGGCGTCAGTACAGTGGTAATGAACATGGGGGAGTGAGTGGGATAGGAATAGTTAATTGCTTATATTTTAATCCTAAAATAGAGCGATTCTGGATAATAGATTATCGTATTTATAATCCAGAAAGTGATGAAAAGAGTAAAATAAATCATGTAGAAGAAATAATGGTTGATGTGGTGGAAAATCAGAAAATACCAGTAAAAACAGTATTAATGGATAGCTGGTATGCAACCCAAAGACTAATGGCTTTAATAGATAATTTAGGTAAAATTTGCTATTGCCCCTGAAAAAGCAATCGTTTAGTAGACTATAGTGGGGGTGTAAAAAAGTATCAAAAACTGGAATAATTAAAATGGACTGAGTGGGAATTAACATCAGGAAAGATTATTAAAATAAAAGGAATTCCAGTGAGATAAAAAAGTCAAATTATTCTGGGCTACTGTTTCCACAAACTTCAGCAGAATATATTACTACTAATGACCTTAGTTATCAAAGTACAGATGATGTTGAGTTTGAGATTCGCGCCTAGGTGGAAAATTGAGGAATTCCACAGAGAAATTAAACAGTTAACAGGACTTGAATTTTGCCAATGTCGTCGGGCAAAAATTCAAAAAAATCACATTGCTTGTGCTATGTTGGTCTGGAATCATTTGAAAAAAATTGCAAATAATTTGGGAAAAACTATTGCTCAACTAAAACATCAATTGTCATCTAAATATCTAGTCTCTGAACTCAAATATCCGACAATTAAAATGACAGTTGTTTAAGTTTTTATGGATTGTTTATAATCAACAAAAGCTGGGGGATGGCTATGATTTTTTAGCGTTGGCGGAGCAAGTGCGGTAGCTATATCGCTCTATTTAACATACGCTATATATATTGGTCGTATCAGAAATAACGACCAAGTTATACACTATATATAGCAGTACTGCGTAAGTCCTGAATATATTAGGAGGAGAAAGTTTTTTTATCGCTTATTCCAGCTACCATCAGCCATTACACAGAGCAGGGTAATAAAGTGAAAGTCTTAATGTTAAGTTCTGAAGCCGAGCTAGAATACTGACATATCTGGTTTAGGGCTAACTCCAAAACCCTCATTGGTAAGTTTGGGTAAGTTTAGTAGAACGGGCATTTGCTGTCAAATCTTTTTATCGTCCTTACTATTCGTAACATTCTTTTTTAAAAATGGTATTACGCCAGTTTTGCGAAGCAACAGCAAACGTCCGTGTCAGCTTGTGGACTGGAAACGCCGACGTTGCCAGGTAAAAGCAAGAATGGAACAGATTATAAGCACGAAAATCATAGATTTATATAGAAAATCATAAGTTTCTCAGAACGGTATAATAACTTTTGATAAATACCAAAATATTGAGAACTACAAATCTATTTTTGCCTCTACTACATCAGCACTACGTTGCAACTGAAAACCAACCTTCTCACAGACTCGCTGCATAGGTGTATTCTCAGCTAAAATTGTAGCAACAATTCGCTCTAACTTCTCATCTTGACCCACCTGCACCAATCGTAACAGCAACTCAGTACCCAACCCCTGACGTTGATAGCGATCGCTCACCAACATCGCAAATTCTGCCTCATTTACCCCATGTGACTTACTCAAGCGACCCACTCCTAAAATTTCATGGCTTCCCGTTTCTGGATTTTTATAATCCGCTACCAATGCCATTTCCCGATGGTAATCAATAAAGCAAATCCTAGTTAACCGTTCGTGAGCAATGCGCCGACTCAACTTCAGAAAGTTAAAATAACGCAAATACACACTTTCCTCTGACAACGTTTTGTGGAACTGAACAATCAACGGTTCGTCCTCTGGGCGAATAGGGCGAATAGTCACCAGATCGCCATTTCTCATTTGCCAAGGTTTGACATATTTAGTAGGATACGGACGAATAGCTGATGATGGCAGTTTCTCTACACCCACACTCTTGTCATGGAGAACTATCCTTGCATCCAAAGCAATCAACCTTTCCGAAGAAGCTAACAGAGGATTAATATCAATTTCCTTAATCCAAGGTTCCTCTACCACCAACTGACTAAATTTCACCAATAGCTTTTCCAGCGCTGCCAAATCTACAGCTTTCCTTCCCCTTACTCCTTTGAGAGCTTGATAAATTTTTGTCTGTTCCATCATCCGGCGAGCTAGAGTTGTATTCAAAGGTGGCAGAGCGATCGCCCGGTCTCTAAACACCTCTACTAACTGCCCACCTGTACCAAACACTAATACCGGACCAAACTGCGGGTCAACACTACTACCAATAATCAACTCATAGCCACGATCTAAGCTTAACATTGGTTGCACCGTCACCCCTAGGAAATGCTCAGACCCCACTTTATCAGTTACAGATGTTTGAATATTTTGATACGCCCATTTCACTGCTTCTGCATCTTTAAGATTTAACTGCACACCATCCACATCAGTTTTATGGGTGATTGTCTCAGACAACAGTTTCAGCACCACTGGATAACCAATTATATTAGCACGTTCCACTGCTTCTGCTTCAGTTTTGGCAACCAAAGTCTGCACAATAGGAATACCATAAGCAGCTAAAATTTGTTTTGATTCTGACTCTGTGAGAATATTTCTGCCTGCATCCTGAGCAGTTTTGATAATTTGCTCGACTATAGAACAGTTTGGACCGCTTTCTTGTTCTTGTGCTAGCAATGGAGTTTCATAAATACCCTGCAAATTATAACTGTACTGCCACATAAAATTAAAGAGCTTGGCAGCAGAATCTGGATAACGATAGGTAGAGATACTAGCACGATTGAGAATAGTTTCACCTGTAGTTACCTCATCCCCTCCCATCCAACTTGCTAATACTGGTTTTTTAGCAGTCTGAGCATAATGCTTCAACTGTTCAGCTGTTTGAGTGGGGTCAGTCATTGCTTGAGGAGTCAAAATTACCAGCAAACCGTCCGTGTTCGGATCTTTAACTGCTACTTCTAAAGTTTTGCGGTAGCGCTCTGGGTCAGCATCACCAAGAATATCAATGGGGTTAGCATGACTCCAGTGGGTGGGGAGAAATTCATTCAGTTGAGCAATTGTTTCTTCTGCCAGAGGTGCAAGTTCTCCACCAGTAGCAATCAGAGCATCGGTCGCCAACACTCCTGGTCCTCCAGCATTAGTAATAATTGTCAGTCTCGGTCCTTTCGGCAGCCGTGGCTGTTTTGCCATCACTTCTGCCATATTAAATAGTTCAGAGATGCGATTCACCCGCAGTACCCCACACCGACGAAAGGCAGCATTTAGCACTTCATCACTACCTGTGAGCGATCCTGTATGTGAAGCAGCAGCTTTGGCAGCAGCTTCAGTTTGACCAGCTTTAATCACTATTATTGGCTTGGTCAATGCTACTTCACGAGCAGCAGACAGGAATGACTGCGCATTGCCAATAGATTCCATATAGATGACAATACTTTTGGTGTGGGGGTCGTCACCAAGATAGTAGATGAGGTCGCCCCAATCTAAATCTAGCATTGAGCCTATGGAAATGAATGCACTGAAGCCTACGTTTTCTGGGAAACTCCAGTCGAGAACGGCTGTACAAAATGCTCCACTCTGACTAATGAAACCAAGGTTGCCTGGGTTTGCCATAGTGCTAGCAAAGGTGGCGTTTAGTCCACTATGGGGGTTCATTAGTCCTAAACAGTTTGGGCCAATCAGTCGCATTTTGCCCTTGGCTGTTGCCATAATTTGTCGTTCTAATTCTATGCCTTCTGGTCCAATTTCTTTGAATCCTGCGGAGATAATTATTGCACCCTTGACTCCGACTTCCACACAGTCACGTACAGCATCAGGAACCATGGGAGCAGGAATAGCGATAATTGCTAAGTCAATTGGTTCTGGTATGGCTTTGATATTTGGGTATGCTGGAATTCCTAGCACATTATGGCGCTTGGGATTAACTGGAAAAATCGTCCCCCCAAAAGGACTGCTGATAAGATTCCAGAGGATTGTGCGACCCACACTGCCGACTCTATCGGTAGCACCAATTACGGCCACACTTTCTGGGGCAAATATTGAGGTTAGGGGTTGTCGTTGTGCCCTCAGAATATCATAAGTTGGATCTGTTGTTTGTATCATCTTTAGTTCTGCTTCATAAAACCGATATAAAACGTCTCTCTTGGTGCGCGTTCCCTCTCTTGGTCAGCATTCCCTCTCTTGGTGTGCGTTCCGCAAGCGAGCTGTCGGCGGCGCGGGGTCGCACCGCTTGCGCCTTACGCCGACGCGGGGTCTGACAGCCTTCTACTGAGACCGTCGGCGGTTACTCATCCACAGGCATCAACGGTCAAGCCGACCGCATCCCTTGAGTGCGTCTTGCATTCTGTTCGCAGAGCGTTTCCCCAGGAAATGGAGACATCAGAATTACGCACTCGCTTTTTTAAATTAATACTTGCATTCAAGTCCAGATCTATAGATAAGCCACATTCAGAGCAATCATAAGTTCTAAGGCTTAAGGGCATATCTTGAACATGAGCGCACCTACTGCAAGTCTTTGACGATGGGAAAAATCTATCTACTACTACGAGTTGCTGACCGTACCATTGGCACTTATATTCTAGCTGTCGTCTAAACTCATAAAAGCACTGTCTGCTAATTGATTTAGCTAGCTTGTGGTTAGCTAACATTCCACTGATGTTCAAATCTTCTATGACAACACTGCCGTGGTTCTTGGCTAAGTATGTTGTCAATTTATGAAGTGCGTCTTTACGCATATTAGTTACACGTCTGTGTTGCCTGGTTAACTTGATTACAGTTTTGTACCAATTATTTGAATACTTGACTTTTCTACTAACTTGACGTTGCAGTAAGGTCAGTTTTTTCTCGGCTTTTCTATATGGTTTTATACTAGGAAACACTTTCCCATCACTTAAAGTAGCTAGGGTTTTCACTCCCAAATCTACACCTATCACATCAGTTTTTTTGAGTGTGCTCTGAGGATGAAATTCAAAACTACAGCTAAGATACCAATCTCCTGCTTGCCTACTAATAGTTATTCTCTGAGCTGTTGCCTCACTCTTGTTCATAAGTTTTGACAATTGTCTTGAAAAGGTAATTTATGATTCCATCCGTTTAATTATATGGGCTTTCCACAATTATCAATTGTGAAAGAATCACACCTGCCTTTCTTCTTAAATCTTGTATATTTACCCAACACTTTAAAGAATCTTTTAAACGCTTCACCCAAGTTGATGAAAGCATATTGATAAACTTTAGATGACAGGTTTTTCATCCAAGAATAAAGTGGTTTAGTGTGATTGGTAAACACTTCTTTGAGTTTACGTTTGCGCAGCATTCCGAAGGAAACATTAGGCTTGTAACCATCAATATATGCAGCATTCCACAAACTTAAACCCCAGTTATAACACCAGCGTGAATAGCCAGCGTGTTGAGCCATTAGAGTTTTCTGTTTATTATTAAGTTTCAGCTTTGTTAATCATGGATTTCATATATGGGTGAGTGCAGCCTGTCTAAAAGTATGCTTTTTGATGCATTATATCCTTATTCTCTGATTAAGTCAATCCTCTCTTTTGAAGTTGATTGTTATTTGTTTTTTCATCACCTTCTCTTCAAGTTTAATCGAAAATATGAGTTGCCCGATATCCCTTACAAGTTTTGTACTTGTAAGGGGATTCAATTCACAAACATCTTTAAATTAATATGAAAATTATTCTTAACTTTATTATGCAGAAAAATATATTTTTTCTCGAATACAGATTATCAAATCTCATCTAAAAAGTCAAATTCATATAGATGTAAAATCTTAAAAAATAGTATTGATAATTACCTATATAGTTTATGTTATCTCATGTTTGTTGGTATAGTTTGTGTCAAGCTAGGTGTGAATATCTATAGGAATTTTAAGGTTTTTTCCTACTTTCAAGCTCTCTTCCTTCTTTCCTAGATAACTAAATACCAGATTGCATTGATTAACAACAGTATAAAAAGGTGGCATACAAGTCAAAAGTCATCTTTGAGATGACTTAAGCTAAAAGCCTACGGATTTCAATCCGTATATAAAGTCTTCTTTATTCTTCCTTACCCGTATTTTACAATACCAATGCTACTGGACTTGATATTAGTATATATAACATTTATCATGTAGGTAAGCTAGATTATTAGTAAGCATTTAGCTATCAGCTTAAATAGCTGATATTCAAGATGATGTTAGGGAAAATACTAATCAATTATTCATTTTTTCCTAACCCCGTGAATCCTATTGCTATTTGCCCAGCATTCCATAGGAACAGATGACTGCTAATAACTGAATGCTTCTTACAATTATTTCCTTATGGTTGTTCTGGCCTTATAACATTTATGTTTTAGGTTGACCAATAAATAAGGTTTCAAGCCTCCTGCTTTTTCAAGGGGATAAAAACTGATGATTAATCCTGGACAAATATTACAAGACCGCTATCAAGCAATTCAACTACTAGGAGATTGTGGTTTTGGTCAAACTTGGGAAGTTGATGATAGTGGTACAAGAAAAATTATGAAAATATTGCAAGTCCCAAAAGCAATAGATGACCAAAAAATGGAGGCAGTTATTTTTCTGTTTGAACAAGAGGCAAATGTTTTAACACAATTGCACGATGTTGGATTACCAGCAGTGGAACCAGAAGGATACTTTATCGAGTCAACAGAAGATGTGGGACTATTACACTGTCTAGTAATGGAAAAAATCAAGGGGATAAATTTATCTGACTGGCTCAAACAAAACCATCACAATCAACCTATAGAAGAAGAGCAAGCGATCGCCTGGCTAACACAATTAGTAGAAATTATTAGCAAACTCCATCAGTATCAGTGCATCCACCGGGATATTAAACCAACAAATATAATTCTGCGTTCTACAGTGCAAAACCAAAATAATACTATTGTACAAGAGATAGTATCTGAGAATTTGTCACAGAGTAGCCAAGTTCACCCAAAAAATAGAGAAGTTACGAAAGCTGAAAATTTATCCCCAATCTCACTGACTCCAAAAAATGTTGCACAACCAGGAAATAATAGAAAAACACTTGGAGCAACAGAGGGCGACAAAAGCGAAGTTGAGAACAAAAAAAATCATACAGCAAATCAGCAATACTCCCAAAACCAAGAGTGGGGTCAACTAGCATTAATAGACTTTGGCGCTACTAGGCAAGTTACAGAAACATATTTAAAACAAGTAGAAGGCAAGGATGTCACTGGAATTATTTCTCAAGGTTACACATCCCCAGAACAATATGAAGGAAAAGTAACAAGACAGTCGGATGTCTTTGCCATCGGTCGGACTCTAGTTTACTTACTAACTGCAGAAAATCCTACCAACTTGCCTAGTGATCCTCAAACTGGTAGATTAATGTGGCGAGACCACGCTACTCAAATTTCACAAAAGTTGGCAGATTTAATTGATGAGATGATAGAAAATTTGCCTCAGTGTCGCCCTCAAACAACTGAAGATATTCTCGAACGTCTTGCTGAGTGTAAGCAAGAAGTAGAAGCGGAAACAGAAGTTGAACTTCAACCTACCCAAAACCAACAAACGACTCCTGTAACTCAAAACCAGTTTTATTCCCAACTACTCCACTCAAAACTACTTAATTTCAAGGGTAAATCTCAAACAACTACACCTGAACCTAATAAATGGTTGGGTAAGATTTCTCTATTAACACTGGGAGTAATAGCTGTTTTCATTGCTTTCTTACCTGAAGCACCAACAACTTGTCCTTTAAAGTTTGATGACAAATTAAGTTGTGGCGAAGAAATTCTAATTCCTGGTTCGGCAGCAACAGACAAAGAAGCAGGAGTAAAAGCTTTTGCTGATGGTAATTATCTGCAAGCAGTCACGTTATTAGAAGCAGCTAGAAAAAAACAAATTAACGATCCAGAAACTCTGATTTACCTAAATAATGCTAAATTGGCGGCTAACAACACCGAAGCTTATACTATCGCTGTTGCAGTGCCAATGACTGGTGATTCACGATCGCTCAACTATAGTTTAGAAATTTTACGGGGAGTTGCTCAAGCTCAAAATGCAATTAACCAAAGCGATAACCGGATCGGAGGTAAGGGTTTAATTGTAATTATTGCTGATGATGTCAACTCTTCTACACAAGCTGTGAGAAGAGCAAATGCTTTGGCTGCAACTGGTCAAGTTTTAGCTGTAGTTGGTCATTTTTCCAGCCAAATTACTATGAAAGTAGCTCCAACTTATGAAGATAATAAACTGGTATTAATTTCTCCTACCGCTAATGCTTCTAAATTATCTAATCGCAATAATTTTTTGTTTCGGATGATTCCATCTGATGCAACAATGGCTCAAGCAATGGCTAGTTACCTAATTAGTCAATCTGAAGACGAACAGCCAAAAGTAGCTTTATTTCATATCCCTAATGATGTTTACAGCGAATCTCTCAAAAATCAATTTAGTCTTAGTTTCACTGCAGGTGGTGGCAAAATAGTTAAAGACCTGGATGAAAAATTTGATTTATCGAGAACTGCTTTTAATGCGAGTGCTGCTATAGATAGAGCAGATAAACAAGAGGCTACAGCTATAGTATTATTACCAGATATTTTCAGTTTATCTAAGGGAATAGAGGTAATAAAAGCAAATTGGCAGTTGAATTTACCTATCATTGCTGGAGATAGTCTTTATAGTGATTATGCTCTCAAGTTTGGTGCTGACGAAGCAGAGAGAAATCTTGTAGTAGCTACACCATGGCACAGTTTGAATAGCCCTAATTTAGATTTTCCCCAGCAAGCAAAAGAACTTTGGGGTGGTGCTGTGAGTTGGCGTACAGCTTTTGCTTATGACTCTGTTCAGGCTTTGATTACTGCTTTAAAGTCACTCCCGGAGCAGAAAGAATTAAATCGTATTGCTCTGCAAAAAGTTTTAGCAAGTGAAGATTTTAGTTCCTATGGTGCTACAGGAGAGATAACTTTTTTAGGGAATGGCGATCGGCAAGAGTCAAGAATTAGTTTTACTCAGGTTGTTAAGTCTAGTTGTTCGCCATTGGGTTATACGTTTTTGCCTCTAGATTATCCTGTTAGTCAATTTAATCTTTTGGAATGTGAGGAGTAAATTCAGTTATCAGTTATCAGTTATCAGTTATCAGTTATCAGTTGATTGCAACCTCAGTGTTTAAGAAACCGGGTTTCTGGGAGGTAGATGTTGTATGGTGGGACATTTTATATCAACCCGGTTTCTATTGGAGCAATAGTCAATTCATTTTCTCAAGCACTCCGATATGGGAGATGAATTGTGAAATTTCCCGACTATTGCGTATGGAGCAATAGTTAATTCATTTTATGAAGCACTCAAATATGGGAGATGGATAGTGAAATTTTCCTACTATTGCGTATGGAGCAATAGTTAATTCATTTTATCCAGCACCAGGGAGATGGATAGTGAAATTTTCCTACTGTTGCGTATGGAGCAATAGTCAATTCATTTCATGAAGCACCCAGCCAGAGGAGATGAATCGTGAAATTTTCCTACTGTTGCGTATAGAGCAATAATCAATTCATTTCATGAAGCACCCAGCCAGAGGAGATGAGTAGTGAAAATTTCCTAATAGGTGGTGCGTTAATGAAATGTAACGCACCCTACCGGACTGACTTCTTTCTTGTAGAGGAGCGATCGCTACTCATGTAGGTTGGGTTGAGGAACGAAACCCAACATAATCTAATCACAAAGGAAGAAGCAAGAAGGAAAAAAGGGGTCATTTCAGTTATCAGTTACCACTTATCAGTACCTCTAGCTGTTTGCGCAGCATTCCGTAGGAAAGTTTCGGGATTGAAATACAGAATTCTCTTTTTTTTATCCCCTTAAAAGGGGAGGCTTTAGACTACGATTTTTCGGTAAATATTTAAAAGAAGGCAAAAACATGGGAGTGGGGCAACTAGGAAGTCGCCCCATATCAATACTCTAGGGAAACCTTTATCCACGAACGGCGCGGATTAGTTTTGCTGCCGAGTGGGCGATCGCGCAAATAACGATGGAAGTACCAATGGCACTACCAACTATCAAACCAACTTCTTGATTTTCGATTGCCAAGTCGGTAATTTTATCTATTAAATTAATAGGTCTAGTTTCCTGGACTTCTGTGTAAGTTGTTTGTGTTTGGTTTTCTGGAAAGTTATTTTCCATAATTATTCTCCAGTATTAAAGGTCAAGCTACTTAATTTTCACTTTAACTAATACTGAAGAAAAAAATAGTCCAACTTTGCCTCAATTTTAGGTAAGAGTTAGTGAGGCAAATTTGGAAATATTGAACTTATTTAGCCGAATAACCCTTAAACATTTAGCACTCGACTCTGGATAAGTAGTAGTAGTAGTAGCTTAACCAAAAGATTGGAGTCATGGAACTAAGATTGCTTGTTTTAGGATTCGGAGAATCTAAGTAGTTGTTATGTGTTTATACAGTATTAAAAGTCAGTAGTAGTAGTAGTAGTTTGACTAAAATACTGGAGTCATGGAACCAAATCATTTAACAGGACTTACACATGCGCAGTAGTAGAAAATAGGCTCAAATACAGGAAGGTAAAGGCTTTTAAGTTAAAAAGTATAATCCCTTAATTACCAATAGTTCTAGCCATTTTTAGGCCGTTGACATAATTCCCTTGCCTAGACTGATATTCAGGCATTTTTCCCCTCAAGGGTTATTATGAGTTTTACTTCTGCTACAAACAAGCGATTTTCGTATTAAATTGATTCCGATCTCTAACTATAAAGTGACTTTTCGTCAGGTTATAATTGATCCATATCACTAACTATTATGTTCTTAATTTATTGCAAAGTTGCAATGTCAAAAAGGTGTTAATTTTGGTTACAAAAGGAGTGGATTCTAGTGAATTTTTCCAAATTATTATGACCTTTTTATAAACTAATAATTACCACGCAGTTTTTAGCTAAGTATGCTAAAAAAAAGGCAGTAGTACCAGTAGTTTGTAACCAAAATAAAAATGTAGTGTCATGGGACGAAAATCAAGTTCAATAAAACTTAACGAAGAAGGCATAAAAATGATTGATACAGCCAGAAAGAAAAAAGGTTGGAATAAAACAGACTGGCAGTGGTACTCCGATGCAGATGTCTCTGAATCAACCTTGAAACGTTTTATTGGTGGCAAACCTGTTTCAGTTAAAAATTTTCAAAGCTTATGCAAAGTTGTAGGAATAGAAGAATGGCACTCCCTCGTTGATTGGGAAAATAGTGACAGTAGCACCGTTGCCCAATTTTCTGAAGAACTTCAAGGAGCAATAGGTGTAACTGGGGTTTTCACTTCAGAAAAAAAGCTGGAAGTGGAAATGGCACTGGAGCGTTTACAGGAGCTTTTAATGGAATGCAAAATTAAACCTCCACAGGACTCTGAGTCTTACTATGGATGTTCGGTGTATGGTCTTTTTAGTCTAGATCGGCAATTAGAAATTGAAGTAGCATTGGAGCATCTAAGGGTACTTTTGCTGACCTGCACAATTACATTGCATGGCATAAATATCTCTGACATTTCTAACGATTAAACATAGATTTCATAGTTCTTGAAATTGTATTATATACTTATGAAAACTATTATAAATGACGTTGGAATATCAAAGGGTATTTGGAGATAAACCCCCCTACATAATTGCTATTTTTATTTTCGATTAATTGTATTCTATTAATTAGTAATTAGCAAAAATTATAGTATAATTATTGGGAATGTAAGGAATAAAAACAATGAAGTTACGCAATTTACTACTCGTTACAATATCTATAGCTACCTCGATGATTCTAGCAATATTATTTGTGGCTGAACTTTTGCGTTCTGAAAAAATAAATTATGCCTTATATTTTGATGGAGTTGATGACTATGTTCAAGTGGCAAATACTGACGTAATAAATCAAATTGGTAGTGGAGACTTCACATTTTCTGTACTGGTTTATGCATTAGAAAGTGAACAAGTACGTCACCCTCAGATTCTCTCTAATCGCACAACCAACAGTGCAGGATTTCTGTTTGGATTTCATGGTCGTTGGAGAGGAAGTGAGAATAAGATACCTTATGTTCAACTTGATAATATTAATTGGATTGAGTATCCTAACCAACCTAACTTGCTAGATGGTCAATGGCATCACTTTGTTGCTCGTAAACAAGGGGATACACTAACATATTTTGCAGATGGAAAACTTGTGGCATCTTTGACAACTTCCAGAATTGGAAACTACAATCTTGCTTCTGAGCAACCCCTCTTAATTGGTTGGGATTTAGTTAATCAATCTCAGACACATTTCAAAGGTAAAATTGATAAATTAAGTATTTGGAATCGGGCATTAACTGATGCTGAAATAGAGTCTAAAATGCTTTACTCTCTTCGAGGTAATGAGCCAGGACTTATTAGTTATTGGCCTTTTGATGAAGGTTCTGGTAATCTTGTTAGGGATAAATCAGGTAATGGTAATCATGGAACTATTTATGGTGGCGCTGTCTGGACAACTGGATGGGTTTCAGAAATATGATGTTTGGTAAAATTATTGTAATTAAAATAGTGAACAATTAAATCACGATTATAAGCTGGAACATTAAGAAGAGGTTTGGAGACCAAACCCCTACGGAATTGCTATTTAACTTTTTCACAAATAGATATAAAATATGGTTAATCAAATTACCGATCTAAAATTACTGTATGAAGTAGATTATTTTCTGTGGTTAGAAAAAACAATCGAACTACTAAATAATCGTCAGTTAGAAAACCTAGATTATGAAAACTTAATTGAGGAGTTAGAAGCATTGGGTAGAAGTGAAAAAAGTGCTGTTGAAAGTTTCGTTATTTTAATTATTCAACATCTCCTCCTTTATCAATATTGGTCAGAAGAAAGAGCTAATAACTGTAGCCATTGGTGTGGAGAAATTTTTGCTTTTCGGACTCAATTAGAATTAAAAATCACAACAAATTTACGAAATAATTTAGCTGAACGACTTGACTATCTTTATAGTAAAGCTAGAAAAAGCGCTCAAATTAAATCAAAACTTCAGTTACCAGAAATTAATCCTTATTCTCTGGAACAGATATTGGATGAAGATTGGCTACCAGAGTAGTTATTCAACATCTTCTTCTCTATCAATATTGGGGAGTCGAATGTAGTTAAAATTAGGCGTAGGTTGGGTTGAGGAACCGAAACCCAACAAAGTTTTATGGTTGTTGGGTTTCACTGTCGTACCGCTACGCGGAAGCAAGCTACAACCCAACCTACATTTTAATATGAAACAGTCCAGTAGGGTGTGTTAGCGTCAGCGTAACGCACCGAAAATTAACTAGATGGTGCGTTTACATTTCATTTTCATGTCCCGCAGGGAAACGCACCCTACAAAAGCTCCTAACTTTTAACTTCCACAAGTCGATATTGCACTTCCAAATAAACCAACAAAGCATTAATATCTGCTGGATTTACTCCTCCAATCCTAGACGCTTGCCCAATAGTTAAAGGCTTAACTTTTGACAATTTTTCCCGCGCTTCCATCGACAATGTAGAAATAGCAAAATAATCTAAATTTGCAGGCAATTTCCTATTCTCTTGCCGACTAATTTGGTCGATTTGATTTTGTTGTCTTTGCAAATAACCGGAATATTTAATATCAATTTCGGCTCCTTCTTTTTCAACTAATTTCAAATCTAAATTCCCCAAATTATATTTTTCCAAATCCACATAATGGAAACCAGGTCGGCGCAAAAGTTCAGCCAAAGTAATGGAACCTTTAATTTTTGTCTGAGTATCAGCAACAATATTAATAGCCACCTCTTCTAATTCTTTAATTCGAGTCAAATTTAACCGAGATTTTTCAGCATTAATATTAGTTTGCTTTCTCTCAAATAACTCCCACCGACGGTCATCAATTAAACCAATTTCTCGACCTAAAGGTGTTAGTCTTTTGTCGGCATTATCGGACCGTAAAATCAAACGATATTCCGAACGACTGGTTAACATTCGATAGGGTTCGCGCAAATCTTTTGTACATAAATCGTCAATCAAAGTACCGATATAACTTTGTTCCCTGGGGAAAATAATCATGTCTTCATTCTTAACAAATTTAACCGCATTTATTCCCGCCACCAAACCTTGAGCTGCTGCCTCCTCATATCCAGTCGTACCATTAATTTGACCAGCACAAAATAATCCCTCAATTTTCTTAGTCATCAACGTTGGATAACATTGAGTCGCAGGCAAATAATCATATTCCACCGCATAAGCAGGTCGCAACATCACACAATTTTCTAAACCAGGCAAACTCCGCAACATTTGTAATTGCAATTTCTCTGGCAAACCAGTCGAAAACCCCTGAATATAAAGTTCGGGAATATCACGACCTTCCGGTTCGATAAATATTTGATGACTACTTTTATCAGCAAAGCGAACAATTTTATCCTCAATACTCGGACAATAGCGCGGACCTTTCGCATCCACCCACCCACCATAAACAGGAGACAAGTGCAAATTATCACGAATTAATTTGTGAGTTTCTGGAGTAGTGCGCGTGAGATAACAACACATCTGTTCCCTTTCCACCCAAACTTCCGGGTCAAAACTAAACCAACGCACTTTTTCATCCCCTGGTTGCTCTTCCAGATCGGTGTAGTCAACAGAACGTTTATCAACTCTCGCAGGAGTACCTGTTTTCAGTCGTCCGGTTTCAAAACCAAGTTTATTTAGAGTTTCAGTCAGACCAATAGCAGGAAATTCTCCCGCACGACCCGCAGCCATCGACTTATTACCTACCCAAATAACTCCGCCGAGGAAAGTTCCGGTGGTGAGGATGACAGCTTTACATTTGAAGGCGACACCAAAGTAGGTTTCTACTCCAATAATTTCGTCGTTGTCTCCCAGAACTAAATCTGTCACCATGCTTTCCCGAACTCGGAGGTTTTCTTGATTTTCCACAATATTACGCATAACAGTCGCGTATTCCCGTTTGTCAGTTTGAGCGCGTAACGCCCAAACAGCAGGTCCGCGAGAAGAATTGAGAATGCGTTTTTGTAGATAAGTGCGGTCTGCCATTTTGCCAATTTCCCCACCCAAAGCATCCACCTCGTGGGTAAGTTGAGATTTTGCGGGTCCCCCAACAGCAGGGTTGCATGGTTGCCAGGCAATCTTATCGAGGTTGAGAGTGAGTAGGAGGGTGTGACAACCGAGGCGTGCGGTGGCAAGAGCAGCTTCGCAACCAGAGTGTCCGGCGCCTACTACGATGATGTCGTATTCTTCTTGGAAATCCATTTCAGTTATCAGTTATCAGTTATCAGTTATCAGTTTGCTATGCACATCAAAAGCCTCCTGTGGAGGAACTTCGTTATCAGTTATCAGTACCGACCTCTAAAGTCGGAAGCTTGAAAACTGGAATTTTCTTTTTCATCTCCTTGAAAGGGGAGACTTGAGACCTAATTTTTTGGTCATGGTAAATGTCTGAGCTATAGCTAAGAAAGAATTGGTTAGGACGTAGACTGATGATAAATCTTAGACAGCGGAAATGTTTTTCCAACTGTTCCCAGTTAAGTGTTCCCTACTTCCTGCTATAGAAAGACATATAAATGATTGTAGCGATTAATTTTGAATATTTTGCTTTTTGCAGACTATAGTCTGAAGACCTAATTTCCTCAGAATTTTAAAATAATTTCTAAACGTATTTTCAGCTAAAAGTGGATTTAGCAACAGCATTTGGAATGGTGTTAAAACAAAAGCGGGAAGCTTTGAAGTTAAGTCAAGAAGAGCTTAGTTTTGAAGCTGGTTTACATAGGACTTATATTAGTCTTTTGGAGCGAGGTTTAAAGTCACCAACTATAGACGTAATTTTTCGGTTATCTAAGGCTTTAAATATTCTTCCTTCTCAGTTTATTTCAGAAGTTGAAAAACTTATCAATACTACTTCAAGCTAGTAAAAAAAGAATGAAAATTCAGAAAATGGAGAGTTTATTAACTTCCCTAGAAGTTGAGACTGATAGTATCTATTTAGAAGCTCGTCACGATGTTGAAGAAGCGATAAAACAAGTTGAATGGCCTGAAGGAAGTGGAAAATTTACTATCTATGCAGAAAGTGGCAAAAAAAGAGGAGAAGGAAACGGTGTCAAGCCAATAAAAGTAAAATTTATCAAATATTTAGAAGCTAAAGGTTGGAGAAAAGAAGTTTCTATAAGCGATAACTTAGGCAATGTAGATGCTGTGTTTAATAGAGCAGGCAAAATAATAGCTGTGGAGTGGGAAACAGGAAATATTTCCTCAAGTCATCGCTCTCTTAATAAAATGGCATTTGCTATTCAGAGACAAGATATTTTAGCTGGGTTTTTAATAGTTCCTTGTCGCACTTTAGCAAAATATCTTACTGATAGAATTGGTAATTTTGAAGAATTGGAACCATACTTTGATTTTTGGCGAAACTGTACGGTTTGCTATCCAGGTATTTTGAGTATTATTGGCATAGAATATGATGATACAAGTTATGATGTACCTAGAATTCCT
>JAAUYL010078569.1_pt1 | contig 22901 bp, 16 predicted proteins | sample 7278011 | NCBI WGS metagenome assembly JAAUYL01 (sample SAMN14350225, study PRJNA611818) | marine sediment metagenome | isolation source: surface marine sediment (1.8m) | place: French Polynesia: Moorea | collected 2018-08
AATCAAGTCAAAATTCAAAAGTAAGAATTAATCAAGTCAAAATTCAAAATTCAAAAGTAAGAATTAATCAAGTCAAAATTCAAAATTCAAAAGTAAGAATTAATCAAGTCAAAATTCAAAAGTAAGAATTATTCAATTCAAAATTCAAAAGTCAAAAGTCAAAATTCAAAATTCAGAAATTTTAAATTGAAAGTAATAAGTTAGTTATTCAGCTTTTTTTTTTGCTCGTAACTATGGATTGAGCTAGAATTTTAATGAGTTGTTCGCATTCATCTAAAAGCTTGGCTATTCTTTCAGATTCTATCATGTCAGTTTCAATAAGTAATCTTAACCAATATCGGGTTTCCTTTGCTTCTTTGAGAGATATTTCTTGCTTACTAATAAAATCTTTGGTACTCTGAGCTGACTGTGATTCTGCTAGATTAGCTCCAATTGATGTTCCAGATCTAAATAATTGATTAGCTAGTAATCTGGGTGTTCCTGGTTGCTGGTCTAACAGATTACAAAGTTTAGTAATTCTAACTGCAAATTCAAAAGTTCTCTCTGTAATAGGTAGAGGTATATTATTTTTCATTTTACTTTTGCTTTTTAACTTTTATAGTTATTATGAATAAGAATGAAACATTTTTTGAGCTTGAAACCCTTTGACAGCAAGAAATTATTGTCTCAGTATAAACCAGAATAACTATAACTTAATAATTATCACTTTTGAATTGATTAATTCTTAATGCATGAATTTTGACTTGAAATGACTTTTGAATTTTGACTTTTGACTTGAAATGACTTTTGAATTTTGACTTTTGAATTTTGACTTGAAATGATTTTTGAATTGATTAATTCTTAATGCATGAATTTTGACTTTTGACTTTTGACTTGAAATGACTTTTGAATTTTGAATTCCGTGAAACGGTATGAGAGTAAAAACTAAGCCTTTTTTACAAAGGGAAGCTACTGAATGTGGTGCTGCATCTTTAGGTATTATTCTGAAATATTATGGACGTGAAGTTCCTTTAATGGAGTTGCGCGGTAAATGTGGTGTGAGTCGAGATGGTACTAATGCTGGTCAAATTGTGAGAACGGCAAGAGAATATGGTTTGACAGCTAGGGGTGGAAAAAGTACTGTTGAATTCTTAGAAAATACTGATTTACCTGTGATTATTTTTTGGAAGTTTAATCATTTTTTGGTAGTAGAAGGTTTTGATAAAAAGTTTGCTTATCTGAATGATCCGGCATTGGGTAGACGGAAAGTTAGTAAGGAAGAATTTGCGAAATCTTACAGTGGTATTGTTTTGCAGATGGAACCGGGAGAGGAGTTTGTTAAAGGAGGAAAAAAAAGAAATTTTATTGCTTATTTGGCTGTTCGTTTACAAAACTCGAAAACTGCTCTTGCTTTTACTTTTATCGCTGGTTTTTTCCTGAGTTTAATTCGCTTAATTATTCCGGCTTTTAGTTTGGTTTTTGTTGACCAAGTTTTAGTGGAGGGTTTTCAAGATTGGCTCCGCCCTTTACTGTTAGGAATGGCAGTAACAACTATTCTGCAATTTACTATTGCCAGGATGCAATATATTTTCTTGCGGAAGTTAATTATTAAACTTTCGATTACGATGAATAGTCAGTTTATGTGGCATCTGCTGCGGTTGCCAATGAAATTTTATGCCCAAAGATTTGCTGGAGATATTAGTTCTCGTGCTGCGTTGAATGACCAAACTGTGCAACTATTGAGTCGTGTGGCAAATACCTTAATTGATGCAATAATGTTGGTATTTTATGCAGTTTTAATGAGTTTTTATAATGGAGTTTTAGCTGGAATTACTATAGTTTTTGGTTTGATTAATGTAGCGGCATTATATTGGCTCCAACAATTCCGGATTGAAGCAACTTTGAATTTGAGCGAAAAAAAGGGAAAGTTATCTGGTTATCTTTTAGGTGGTTTAGGAGCAATTGAAACTTTGAAGGCGGGTGGTTTAGAATCTTATGTCTTTGCGCGGATTTTGGGAATATATTCTCAGGTGATGAATGAGGAGCAAAGATTAAACATTCAAACCAAAGTTTTAACTGTTTTACCAACATTTTTAAGCTCTCTTTCTTCTGGGATAATTTTGGTATTGGGAGGGTTAAAAGTAATGGCAGGGGAAATGAGTATTGGGATGTTAGTAGCATTTCAAACTGTAGCTTCTGGTTTTTTAAATCCTCTGGGGGAATTAATCAATTTTGGTAGTAGTTTACAAGAGTTGGAAGCAAATTTGGAACGTCTTGACGATGTTTTAGATCATCCTCTTGATGAAGATATTGAAATTACTGAAGCAGTAGAAAATTCTGTTTTTGAAGAGGGAAATAGGATGGAAAAACCGATACTTGACTCCCCCACTCTCCCACTCCCCCACTCCCCTACTCCCCTACTCTCCTACTCCCTACTCCCTACTCCCTACTCCCTATTGAAAGGAAAAGTCGAATTTATAAACATTACTTTTGGTTATAATCCTTTAAAACCTCCATTAATTGAAAATTTTAATTTGTTAATTAAGCCTGGTTCGAGAGTTGCTTTGGTGGGAAAAAGTGGTTCTGGAAAATCAACTATTGCTAATTTAGTTTGTGGTTTATATCAACCTCAATTAGGAGAAGTTTTATTTGACGATGTGAGCCGTCAAGAAATTCCTCGCTCGGTTTTAACGAAGTCTGTGGCAATGGTGGCGCAAGATATATTTTTATTTGAAGGAACGATTCGAGAAAATTTAACTTTATGGAATCCAACTATTAGTAATTCGGCTTTAATTCAAGCTTGTAAGGATGCAAATATTCACGAATTTATTATCACTTTAACTGGTGGTTATGATGCTAATTTGTTGGAAGGTGGGGTAAATTTATCGGGGGGTCAAAGACAACGTTTGGAAATTGCGAGAGCGTTAGTAAATAATCCTCGGATTTTAATTTTAGATGAAGCAACGAGTAGTTTAGATGCCGAAACTGAAAGAATTATCGATCGTAATTTGCGTCGTCGAGGTTGTGCTTGTATTGTCGTCGCGCACCGTTTAAGTACCATTCGAGATTGTGATGAAATTCTGGTTTTAAAAGAAGGAAAAGTATTAGAAAGAGGTACTCATCAACAACTTTGGAATGAAGGTATTTATTATCGTGAATTATTAGAGGTAGAAGAAAGGAGTCAGGAGTCAAAGAAAGAAGGAGTCAGGAGTCAGGAGTCAGGAGTCAGAATGGGGGAAGAAGAAGGAAGGAAGGAGGAAGAAGAAGTCAGGATTCGTAGGGACGTTCGCATTTTTGTTATGAACGTCCGCACAGAAGTCAGAATCGGGGAAGAAGAGAGTTGGGTATCGGGAATAGATGGAGAAATACAAGAGGATAATCTTACTGAAAATTCTGTTTTTTCTGCTCGTTTATTGACAGATTTAGAAAATAAAGGAGAAAATTATTTCCTGGAAGGTAATCAACCTCTAATTTTTGAATCTCCCCAAATTATCTGGTTGGTAAAATCTGGGGAAGTGGAAATATTTTATTCCCTGGAATCAGCGGGAGAATTAATCGGAAATCGTCATTACTTATTTACAGTTAAACCGGGAGAGTTAATTTTTAATTGCCATGCTCAGACTCAAGGCAAATTATTGGGAATTTCTTTGGAAAAAGCCGAATTAATTCAGATTAATCTTACTAATAAAGATTTAACTGAAGATTTCAATAGTTTGTCCGATCCTTTAGTAGAAAAATGGTTAAACCACCTCTTTATAATTCAAAAGTCAAAAGTCAAAAGTCAAAAGTATGAATTTATTACAAGTCAAAATTATCAATCCAGTACAAATCAAGAGTTAAATCCCGCAGATGAATCTGTTGACTCAATACCCAATGATTTTTCCTTGCCAAATTTTGGAGAATCTGAGTCTCCTAATTTTTCCCAAATTGTCTCAATTAACAATAACTTTTGCAATTATCTGCACGAAGTTATTTTGGCAGAGGAACAAACAGAAATATTCAATTCTCAACAACTCAAAACCTATAATCAACGCAGTCAAGCAGAAACTATGCAAAATTTTGTTTCTGTCTTATACGACCGAAAAACAACTAACTCCATAACCTCCAATTTTAATGACTTATTATTAATAGCAGTCGGAGCAATAGGTCGTGCCAACCAAATAGAAATTAAAGCACCATCTACACAGGGGAAAAATTTCCAAAATACCCTCCCAGAAAAAAAATCTCCTGCTCATTATCAACCAGATTTACAAGAGATTGTTAAAGCTTCACGTTGTCGAATGCGACAAGTAAAACTAAGAGATAAATGGTGGCAAAAAAATTCTGGTGCTTTGTTAGGTTGGCTCGAATTAGAAAACATACCCGTTGCCTTATTACCTCGCCAAAATCAATACTTTCTCTACAACCCAAAAACTCAAACTTCTATTCCCATAAATAAAAAAGTTGCTGCTACTTTATCCTCAACAGCATTTACTTTTTATCGCCCCTTCCCTTTCCAAGTAAAAAATGTTTGGGAGATATTTTTATTCGCCATCAAAAGTTATGAATTGGATGGAATTAAAGTAATCGTTTTAGGCATAATAATCAGTCTGATGGGTATGATTACTCCTCAAGCAAGTGCCATTCTTGTTAATAATGCTATTCCTGACAGCGACAAATTATTATTATGGCAAATAGGATTGGGTTTACTTGCCGTTACTGTAGGAAAATCTTTATTTAGTTTGCTCCAAGGAATAATGTCTATCAAAGTTTCTCAGGGAATGGAAATTAATTTACAATCTGGAATTTATGACCGCCTCTTTCAGCTAAATCCAATTTTTTTCCGAGAATTTAGTACGGGAGATTTATTAACTCGGATTGCTGCGATTAGTCAGATTAGTAATTTAGTTAATAGTGCCGTTATTACAACGATTTTTACTGGTGTCTTTTCCCTGTTAAATTTGGGTTTAATGTTTGTCTATAGCCGAAAATTAGCCTTAATTGTTCTAATCATTGGTTTAATTTCTTTTCTCATCACCTTAATTTCCGGCATAATTTTAATTCGTTTTGAACGGGAACAAGAAAAACTGAGTGGGAAAATTCAAGGTTTAACCGTACAACTAATAAATGGCATTCAAAAATTACGAGTTGCTGCTGCTGAAGTTAGAGCTTTTGCTGTTTGGGGTAAAAAATATCAACCTCAAATTCAACTTAATAATCGGATTTTTCAGATTAACGATATTATTTCTATGATTAATGAAGTTGTCTCTCTCGTGACTTCTATATTGATTTATTGGTTTACTATTCAGATTATTATTTATGCTCAACAGACAGGAACTCCTAGTTTAAATATTGGTACATTTATTGCTTTTAATTCCGCGATGGGTGTGTTTCTTAGTGGCGTAACTTCTTTAAGTAATACTATTACTGATGTTATCGGTATTGTGCCTTTGTGGGAAAGAGCAAAAAGTATTTTAGATTCTCCCATTGAATATAATCCTAATTTAGCTAACCCTGGAGAATTACAAGGTGGTATTTCTGTCGATAATGTCACTTTTAGTTATCATCAAAAGTCTAAATTAACAACAGAAACTGCAGATAAAAATCTCTCAGAAATTAATGTCACCACCGTACTCCATAATATTAGTTTAGAAGTGAAACCAGGAGAATTTGTCGCCATTGTTGGTCCCTCTGGCAGTGGCAAGTCTACTTTATTCCGTTTATTGTTAGGTTTCGAGCAACCACAAACAGGAAATATTTTTTATGATGGTAAAAATTTAGCTGAATTAGACTTAGAAGCAGTCAGACAACAATTAGGGGTGGTGCTGCAAAATGGTAAAGTGATGACAGGCAGTATTTATGAAAATATCAGTAGTGGGGAGTTAGTAAGTCCGCAGACAGCATGGGAAGCAGCTCAGAAAGTAGGTTTTGCAGATGATATTGAAGAAATGCCAATGGGAATGCACACGGTGATAAGTGAGGGAGGTAGTAACCTTTCCGGAGGGCAACGACAACGGTTGTTAATTGCGCGGGCCTTGATATTGGAGCCGAAAATTCTTTTGTTTGATGAGGCGACGAGTGCTTTGGATAATAAAACTCAGGCGATCGTCACTGAGAGTTTGGAACAGTTGAATGTGACGCGGGTGGTTATTGCTCATCGTTTGAGTACCATTCGGAATGCGGATGTTATTTATGTTATGTCTCAGGGAAGGGTCGTGCAGAAGGGGGGTTTTGATGAGTTGATGGAAGAGGGAGGGTTGTTTAGGAAGTTAGTTAGTCGTCAGTTGGCTTAATAATTCAAAATTCAAAAATCAAAAGGCAAAAAGTAAATTTTTAAGTCAAAAGGTAAAAGCTACACCAGTCCAGTAGGGCGCGTTAGTGGAACGAAGTGGAGTGTAACGCACCCTAAGGGTGCTGTGGCTTGCGTTAGCGATAGCGTAACGCACCCTAACTACTGAAAGAAGGAATATTTACGACAAAATGCGGATGCTATTGTGTGGATAGGGACGGTAAGGTCTATATTCGTAAAACCTTAAACACGAGGAGAGGAAAAATGGCAAACCGCAGAAACTCGAACTAAAACTGAAACTGCCGCAATGGCCTCCGGGGTGAAGAACGGAGAAGAATATCAAGAACTCGACCTTCGAGAACTAGAAATGGCATCGGCCGGATTTTGGTATGATCCTTATTGGATTGGTATGCCCAAAGAGGACCAAAATCTCCCCCCTGAGGACCAAAATCTCCCCCCTGTAGAACCAAAGCAAGTTTGCCAACCTATACCTATAAGTACCCCAAATATTTACCGCTGCGGGGATGGGATACATTACATACCCAACCCCTAACCCGAAGTCGTGACTATCTATTGGGCGATATGTCTAGGAGCGATCGCTCCTAGACTGACTGCCTATTTCTATTTTTAGCTATCGCGCTTTGTTGGCAATAGTCGCTTTGGGCTAACGTACAATATGCCCCATTTTAGCTGTGTCAGTCCACTACGTCGGGATATACCCGCTTTCGGGGAAAAGAAGTTCCCCGTGCCAGATAACTTAGTATCGACGATAACTAGCAAGGGTTTCTTTACCGATACCTCGTGGCACGCTTTTCAGTGCCGGATGTGTAAACTTTTCCTAGTGACCAACTTTAGATTTGATAACTGTTAACTAAGGAGACATGGGCAGACCAAAAAGAGAATTCAAAGCAGATTATTCGTACCACATTACGACTCGGTGTATTTTAGTCTTGACAAGGCAGTAGTGGCGCGTCAACCTTGAAACACAGAAAAACGTCTTGACAAAAAGAGCGATCGCTCCACAAAGAGAAAATATCTACTTACCTCTTGATTGAGCAGATATTTTCTGGAAAAGTCTCTGGCAAATTTTTCACTACCTATATATAGAAGGAAAATTTTCATCTCTAACAAAAACTGGCAAAAAGTCGAAGGGAGGCAAGAGGCGATCGCTCCCTGAGAGAAGAAAATATCTACTTATCTCTAGAAAGAGCAGATATTCTGGAAAAGTCTCCCTCGAAATTTTCGACTATCTATATATAGAAATTTTCATTTCCTCAGAAAAAATAGAAGTTGCTCAAGCATCCAATCTCGAAAGACTGAAAAATGTTTTGACAAAAAGAGCGATCGCTCTGTTTCTCTTGATTGATATTTAATTCATCTGTTGGACAATAGTTAGAATTTTTTGACACAAGCCATTTGATCTCTCCAGAAAAGAGCTATTGAGGGAGTAAGCAGTAGTGGAAATTTCCTACGCGCAAAAAGTAGCGATCGCTTTTGATTCTAGAGTTGATATTTAATTCATCTGTTGGACAATAGTTAGAATTTTTTTGAGACCAGCCATTTGATATCTCCACAAAAAAGGTATGGAAGAAGTAGACAGTAGTGCAAATTTCCTACGCGCAAAAAGTAGCGATCGCTCTGTTTCTCTTGATTGATATTTAATTCATCTGTTGGACAATAGTTAGAATTTTTTGACACAAGCCATATTTATGGGCACATTCTTCCAGAGTAAACGACAACGGTTGTTAATTGCGCGAGCGTTGATATTGCAGCCGAAAATTATTTTGTTTGATGAAGCGACCAGTGCTTTAGATAATAAAACTCAGGCGATCGTCACTGAGAGTTTAGAGCAGTTGAATGTGACTCGCGTTGTTATTGCTCATCGTTTGAGTACCATTCGGAATGCCGATGTTATTTATGTCATGTCTGAGGGAAGGGTAGTGCAGAAGGGGAGTTTTGATGAGTTGATGAAAGAAGAGGGGTTGTTTAGAAAATTGGTTAGTCGTCAGTTGGCTTAATTAATTTAATAATAATTTAATTATTTTTTCTATTAAAAAGTGTTAAAGTGTCAGACACCAAAAGTAATTAGAAAACAGAAAACAGAAAAAAAGAGAAAACAGAAAACAAAATGAAAATGCCAAATAACAACGAAATGTATGCCGACAAGAACTGTACCACTACTCACAGCCCTAATTCCAGCTGCTCCCACCACAAGAATTCCTCCACCACACCCTCGGAGAGAGAGACCTTCTCTCCTCTCTCTGATAAAGAATTGGAGGTACTTTACGGCGGTCTCTTTCGGCGCGAAAGCATCTGGCCACATATTGTATGGGAATACGAGTTACGTCCGAAGGACCCCTATAAAAAACTGAAGTTCCCTTCCCCCCCCAAGAAGAAAAAAGAACAAGAAGAAAGAGAAGAAGAATGAAGTTCCCTTCCCCCCCCAAGAAGAAAAAATGACAAGAAGAAGAAAATGAATGCAGCGATCGCAAAAACAGCGATAGATTTTATTAAAGCGAATCGTTTTCCCTATTATTCAGTGGAGTGGTAGGGGCGTTATCTAAAAACATTGATATTGACCAATAAATTAAATAAACCCGCTCCCAACCACCAATGGGAAGTAGGGGCGGGTTTAGCTAAACCTTTGAAGCAAGCTCGATGTCCCCTGATGAACCCGCCCCTACAATTCAATTTTTTTAACGTTTAACTTAGGTTGGGTTGTAGCTTGCTTCCACAAATTGGTGCGGTAGGGAAACCCAATAAAGTGTTACTGGTGTTAGGTGGAAGAATGAAACCCTCTCCTAATTTGTGACTCCTGACTCCTAACAATGAGAACCCTATTCTGGGTAATTTGATATAGTTTCCTTTCAGAATTTTAATACTTCCTTCTAGATAGAAACTATCTTTTTTTCCTTTTTTCTTAAACCGCGGAGCGTTGCTAGGAACGAAGCAATCAGGAAATCCACGTTGAGGAATAGTCAAAAAGTTTTTAAATGCTCTGTCTAAATCTCTTAATGCTTCTTGAGGGGCACACTTTGATACTTCATAATATAATACCAGGAATTTTCACTTTTGACTTCAGCTACCAAACTATACATGCAAAGTGATAGCACTCAGTCGTTTCTTGGTAGCTTCATATTCAGAAATACAAGTTGCTAATCCCCAGTTATAAGCAGTCAGGAGCTACACCCGCGTGTTTGGCGAGTATGGTTTTTTGTTGATTATTGACTTTTAATTTAGTCTTGATTGATTGCATTTCAATTTATCGGGCACCTCTTCTAAGAGTTTAATAAGTTAAACATAAATCTAGTATATCACAGTAAATGTCTAATTGTGTTAAATTTTGTCCAATTATTTTAATACTGTTGATAGCCCTTTGGTCTACTCAACCTAAATACTAGATTTTTTGCTGCCAGTTTGGCATTTCTAAGGTTAAGCAGTTTGATATAAATAGAACAAGGGATGAGTAATTATTCCTTCCCTAAAACAAAAAGTAATAACAAACAATTTAAGGAGCAACCATGGAAAATTCCATCATAGAAAAAAAAGATATCTTGCCCCAGAGACAACCTGGCTTTGAAGCACCGACCGAATGGGAAGAACTCAACGATATTGAACTAGAAAAAGTAGTTGGTAGTGGTGATAATCCCTGGTGGGTTCCTAGCTATGCGACTCTCACTTATAATCCTAAGCCTGGGTTAAAGTTCGATAACTTTGGAGGGATCAAGTATAAGAGCAAATTTGAAGTAAAGTTAACTTGGAAATTTTGAAACAGCGGAGAAAAAGAACATCTTGGTTGGATGAGATTAATTCTGCTAACATATCAAACAACTATACAAAATTTCAAAAGTTATTTCATTAGTTGTCATGGAATAGTAGCCAAGTTTGAATATTATAAACAACAACTTAACAAATACCCTACTAAAGGCCAAAAGTTTACTAACCTGGTTAGGTCTCGTACTGTGGCCTTTATGCTGAGGAGGCTGTTTTGGGACTTGAAGCAGAATTGTATAAGCGATCGCTTTGAATCATATTTATACTTTTATTACTAGCGATCGCTGATACCTTAAACACAAATTCCTTGTAGAGTAAACAGTTATAATGACTCTCGTAGTTTTGCTCTAGCCCCCAAAATATATATTGAGGATGAGCTAAAGCTCAACTACAAACAAACTTTTTTCAAACTGCTATAATTCAGGAATGAGAGAACTAGGAAAACTATATGGATTAGGTATTGGACCCGGCGACCCAGAGTTACTGACTCTTAAAGCACACCGCATTTTAACTACTGTTCCAGTAATTGCTTACCCTATCTCAGAAAATGGTAACTCTTTGGCACGGGCGATCGTTGCTGAGTTTATTCGTTCTGACCAGATTGAAATTCCTATGTCTTTGCCTTTTAATGTTCGAGAATCATCCCAACCCTATTACGATAAAGCTGCTCAACAGATTGCTGAATACCTAAAAGTTGGGCAAGATGTGGCGGTTTTATGCGAGGGGGAACCGATGTTGTATGGCTCATTTATGTATCTTTTTCAGCGACTTTCGGGGGAGTTTCCTACGGAAGTTGTACCGGGAATTTCTTCAACATTAGCAAGTGCAGCTATGTTGGGTGTGCCAATTACTTACCGCAATGATGTTTTGAGTATTATACCTGCTACTTTGGATGAGGTTAAGTTGCGCGATCGCCTTAGTGTTGCGGATGCAGCAGTAATTATCAAATTAGGGAGACATTTTGCCAAAGTCCGCAAGATTTTGGATGAGTTAGGGTTGTTGCATCGGGCGCTTTATATTGAAAGGGCAACTCAAACAGAGCAAAGAATTGTTAGTATTACTGAGGTTGAACCGAAAGAGGTTCCTTACTGGTCTTTGATTTTGATTCCTAGTCAAACCCAAGCGTGAAGTGTTATAATTTAAGTTACTTATTATAATACAAATCTACTCCATTAATTGTTGTATTTCATTTAATGGTAAATCTACTGCTTCAGCAATTTGTTGTGCGGTTAGACCAAGTTTGATTAATTTAGAGACTGTCTTTAATTTAGTTGCGTGCAAGACATTTTCAATAGTGGATTGGTAAGAGGTTGTCTTTTTGTGATTTGATTGAGTATTTGCACCATTATTGTTTTCCAATTCTGTTGTTTCGGGATTATTGCATAGATTAATACTATCGACACGAACATGATTTCCTATTAGATTTGCAAATCCTAAACGTTCGACTGTAGCGCAAAAATTAGACTTGTTTAACTCTTCCCCTAAAACTTTGGACAAAACTTGCCAAAGTTCGTATCCTTCATCTTTTGCATGACCCGTAGTACATCCGTACCTTTGTGCAATTTCTATGTATTTCTGACCATTAAGAACTCCCTTCAAAATTGCTAGTTGTAGATCGTTTAGATGTTTCTCAGTTTGCTCAAAGACCAACTCATCAATTGATGTTAAAAGCCCTTCCCAGTCCATTATCTTGCGATTAATTTTTCATATACTTATTAGTTATTATCCGTTATCATCCGTCCTTTTAAAAATTTTTTTTAGAAAATCCCCGTCTTTATCCGTCTTTTTCCGACTGTCGATGATAGAATCTCCAAACTATGATGTAGAAGTCCACAGGGAAATAGGTTTAGCTACCGAAATGTTAATGGTCGGTTAGTAATTTTTTTTTGAGGCTGCATAAAAAGTTAGATTAATCCTAAATAAATAAGTAGAGAGTAATAAAGAGGAGCGATCGTTTAAAAACTAAAGTTGGGCCACAAGAACAGACAATTTCTGAAATTTCATTTTGGACTTTTGTCAGAATTAGGTTAATCCGACTTCTGTAAAAACCACGTTTATGAGCTAACTTAACTTATTCCACAAAATCAACACAAAAAACTATGCCATACAATAATACAAGTTTCGTCAAAGATTTGGATAGAGCTTCCCAAGCTCGAAAAACATTGGCTAATATCTTAAGCAAAATGCTGAATAACTTGACTCAAGCTGAGTCATTGGGGAACAAAACCTCTGGAAAATTAGGACTACAGAATGATATTAATAGCTTATCTATAGAAATTGATAAATTAAACAAAGGTGTATTTAGACTCCTTGTTTTAGGCGAAATGAAGCGGGGAAAAAGCACTTTTCTTAATGCTTTATTAGGCGAAAAAGATTTATTACCAACAGCAGTTAATCCTTGTACGGCCATTCTGACTTTTCTACGGTATGGAAAGCAGAAAAAAGTTACTGTTCATTTCAATGATGGTAAAAATCCTGCTTCTGTTGACTTTAATACTTTCAAGGAACGTTACACTATTAAAGCATAAGAGGCAACGAAACTAGAAGAACAAAACAAAAAAGCATTTCCAGATGTTGATTATGCAGTGGTTGAATATCCCTTAGAGATTTTATCTAAGGGGGTTGAAATAGTTGATAGTCCAGGTTTAAATGATACTAAAGAGAGAGATGCAATTACCTTAGATTATATTGCTAAGTGCCATGCTATTTTATATGTTCTTAGTGCGACACAGCAATTTAATCAAAATGAAAGAGATTATTTGAGAACCCGTATTCAGGGTCGTGGTTTAGCAGTATTCTTCCTAATTAACTGTTGGGATGAAATAGAAAGCAAATTGTTAGATCCAGAAGATCGAAAAGAGGTAGCAAATGCAAAACAAGCTATTCGCAATCGTTTTGCTCCAATCATATCAGATTATTTGCAAAGCGAGAACAAAACTAACGAGTATGAAAAGTGGGTTTTTGAAATATCTTCATTAAATGCTTTACGCTGTAGAATCAAAAATCAACCTCTTGATAGTACAGGTTTTCCAGAATTGGAAAAAACTCTAGGAAATTTTTTGACTACCGATCGCCTTAAAGTAGAGTTATCAACAGCAATTATAACTTCAAAGAGTACGGCAGAAAAAGTACAAAAAGCCATACAACGGCGAATACCTCTATTAGGTGAAAGAGTAGAAAAATTAGAGCAAAAAATTAGATCGGTTCAACCTTTGTTTGATAAATTAACTAGAATTCGTGATTAATTTGAAGGAGAAATTACGCAATCACAACAAAATTCTGCCTGGCGAATATCTCAATCTTTCAAGGATTATTTTAACAACTTAACTAAAACATTTGACCTGGATTTCATTGAGTATGAGCCAGAATTGAAAGATAATTCTGAAACAGAACGTAAAAAATTTTTAGAAGCTATTGAAAAAGCTTTCGGAAACTATCTACAAAACAAGATATCTGATTGGTATAAAAAAGAAGGCGATCCAATATTAAAAGATGCTTTTTTAAGATTAGCCAACTCCGCAAGTATGTACCTTCCATCTTACGTTCAAATTACAGACAAAATCACTCAAATTCTTTTGGAAGACTCACCCGCTGTCAATCTTGTGGCTACTCCTAACTCTCCAAATGTGAGCAGTAATGTGAATGTGAGCGGTATTAGACACGGAAATATTAGTGATGTCAAGGGAATAGGGGGTGGTATTGCTGGGAGTGTAGTTGGTGTTTTGGGCGGAAGTTATATTGGTGGTTTGGCTAGTATCGGATTAACTGCTTTGTTGCCCCATATAGGTACTGGACTACTGCTTACAGGATTTCTTGCTCCTGTGGGTCTATTAGCAATATTAGGTGGTATTTGGGGTGCAAGAGAGGCTCGCAAAGACCACTATATCAGTGAAGTAAAGAGAAAGTTAAAAGAAGAAATACCCAAAATAGCCACAGAAAAAGCTCGTTCTATTTACAGCAATGTTAGTGATGGTTTTCGTGATTCATTAAAAATTATTCAACAGATGGATGATGATATTACATCACAAAAAGAGCAATTAAATAATTTGCTAGAGCAAAAAAGAAAAAATCATATCGATACAGAATCTGAGAAGAAACGTCTTGCGGATTTGGAAAATACAGTTACTAATCTCAGTCAACAAGCTGTCAGATTTTATAACCAATTTTAAGCAATAACCATGAATAATCAAATACGCATAGAAGATAGATTCAAATATCTTACAAATGCCTGTTATCTTCTGGATGATAATGCCGAAAGACAAGAACTTGTATTAGATACTCTAGCTATTTTGGATAAATTTAGAGATAACAATTTTGTTATTGCTGTTTTTGCCCCCTTTAATTATGGTAAATCTACTTTGTTAAATGCACTATTGGGGCAGAAAGTTTTACCTATTAACTTGGTCCCAACTACAGGAACTACTATCAAGGTAAAGTATGGGCGAGAATTAATGACACGAATTGTTATGTCTAATGGTAGAGAAATTGTTGAAAGAGGAACAGAAATTTTAGGAACTTTTGCCGTACTTTCTGAAGATAGAAAAATGCGACAAGATGTTGCCGCCGTAGAAGTAAGTTGTCCTCATCCACTGCTAAAAAATAATGTCGAATTAGTCGATCTTCCTGGCACTAATGACATGAAAGAACAAACTGCTTTAGTTCGGGAGCAGTTATTAAAAGCTGACTTAATCATTCAAGTCTTAAATGCTAGACAATTATTCACTTTAAATGAACGAGAAAGCTTGCGTCAATATTTAGTAGAGAAAGGAATAAAAACAGTTTTATTTGTAGTCAATTTTATCAACGAAATTGAACCAGAAGACATAAATTCCCTATGGGAACGCGCCTGTTCTATCGCAAATAATTTCCCTTCCAATATTCCTAGAGGTATGAGTAATTTATATCGAGTTGATGCACTTCCAGCATTAAGAGCTAGAGTAAAAAGCGATCGCTATGGTTTAAACAACAGTGGCATTATAAACTTTGAGGAGTCTTTACAAAAGATTGTTAATATACAACAGCAAAGAACTGTGGAGATTCGTTTGCCTCGGCTAGAAGTAATTATTTATCAAGTTAGAAGCAAATTGGAGAGAAAAGCTGAAATTATACAGTCTGAGTTACAAGAAATTGGAAATAGGCTAGAAACTATCATTGAAAGGGGAGAAGAATTAGAAGAAAGATATAGAAACGGATTCATCAATAGTGTTGAAAATTTTAGTAATTGGCTGACTCCAGAATCACTAACTCGTTATCTTCCAGCAGTTTCATCTGCACTTGAAAGAGGTGAGTTTAGAAAATGGGAAACAGGTTCTTTCAAAAATGATCTTTTAGAGTGTACAAGGTCAATAGAAAGATGGGTTGCTTTAGCTTGTGAAGCTTTTCAGCAAAACAATAATACTAGCCTCAGCATAGGATTTCCTGCCGATCCATATCTGAATTTGCCTAGTTCACCTGAAAGATTAGCTGGTTTCGATGCGTTTATTGATAATATTTTTTATGATGGTGAGACGCAAAAAGGAATCTATGAAGTTTATTATCATAACCGTAATGTAGCCTACTATAATGCGGCTGTCGATTATTTACAACGTTTTATGGACAGGGCTAACAGAACTCTTCAAGAGTATCTAACACAAGCAGCTCCTTTAATAACTTTTCCAGAAGTAGAAATTCCCCTAGAGGTTGAAGCTAAAGTTGATTATTTAAACGCATTAAATAAAGCTATAAATAATCTTAGATGATCTATTTTTTTGATTATTTATATACTATAATTTAAAATAGTCGTTAAAAGCAGAGGATTCAAAAACAATTCTTCTGCTCATTACAAATCTTCTAAGTTTACTTCAACTAAATTTTGATGCTCTTTAACATTTTCAATTGCTTTTAATAGTCTATTTTTGTTGCTTTCTGACTTTAAAAGATAATCTGTTAAATCAAACTCTGAAACAACTATCTCAATTTATTTGGCTCCAAATTTAGCTTGAATTTATTCTAGAAAATGATGGTCGATTTTACTAGCTTTTAAACGATAAACTGTTGACATAATTTTTGCCTGTTTTTGTTAATAACTAATATAGGGTTTCCCAGAGTCATAAGGTACATCTATTTTTATTTTTATTCTATTCCTTGTTCCCACCTTCTGTGTTCCCTAAAAGCTAGAATTTTGTACTTCACAAGTATGGGAATTGCTATAATAAAGTTTTTAATAGAGAGCAGGTAAATATTTGCTCACTCTACTAGCACTTCTACTTTGAAAATGTGGGTGGAAAAAACCTAACCCCCCTACCCCCTTCCCTACTAGGGAAGGGGGAGAACGGTTCCCCACTCTCCTTGCAGGAGAGGGGTCGGGGGAGAGGTCTTAATTTATCAAACTTATCGACAAAATAAATCTAGACATGGTACTACTACTTTTTAAGAAACCTTAAACCGCATCTGAATCATCCGCCAAATTTCTCCAACCCACAACACAATAGAAGTACCGCCAATAATTATTAACCAATCTCTTAAAGATAAAGGAACTGTTCTAAATACAGCTCCTCCATATTGCACCATCACAATTTGCCCTACGAAAATCAATGCAGCGATCGCTACAAAACTGCCATTTTTACTAATACTAGAAAATGCAGATTCCCTTAAACCAAAACATTTGGCGTTAAACATATTCCAAAATTGCAACATTACAAATGTGGTAAAAAATAGAGATAATTCGTAAGGCGTTACTACCTGGTCTTTTTGGATATATAGTAAGAAACCTACAAAAAACACTAAGAAGATTGATGCTACTGAGAAAATACTCACCGTCATTGGTTGGGAAATAATAAATTCTTCGGGATTTCTCGGTGCTTTATCCATGACTTTTTGATTAGGCGGTTCCGTTGCTAAAGCTAATGCAGCAAAAGTATCCATAATTAAATTCACCCACAATAATTGAATTACAGTAAATGGCAGATTAATTCCAATAAACGGACCCAATAAAGCTATTCCACAAGCAGCAACATTTATTGTTAACTGAAACAGGATAAACTTTTGAATGTTTTGGTAAAGCGATCGCCCCCACATTACTGCATTTTCAATACTGCCAAAAGAGTCATTCAAAATGATGATATCGCTTGCTTCCTTGGCGACGGAAGTACCACTTCCCATTGACAAACCAACCTGCGCTTGATTTAAAGCGGGTGCATCATTGGTGCCATCTCCTGTAACTGCGACCACTTCCCCACTTGCTTGTAGCAGTTTGACAATGCGTTGTTTATCCTGGGGACGCGCTCTGGCAATTACTTTTACTTTTTGCACCTTTGCTAAAGCTGCTTCATCATCTAAGTCACGGAGTTTCTTACCAGTGATACACAAATCATTAGTATCATCCTTAGTCATAATCCCAATTTCTCTGGCAATTTCCATTGCTGTCAAACGACTATCTCCAGTAATCATTTTCACTTTCACACCAGCTTTTTGACATATTGCCACTGCTGGGGGTACTTCCTCTCGCACTGGATCGGCGATCGCTACAAAACCCAGCAAAATCAAATCGTGATATTGTTCCAGTTCATTTCCTTGTTGATAGTCTTGAGGGTCTCTAATATAAGCAAATCCTAGAGTTCGTCTACCAATAGTTTCATACTTATTTAACTCTGCTGCGATAGATACTCTTTGAGAATTTGCAAAAGGTTGAACTCCATCTGAGGTGAGAATTTGATTGCAACTTGCCAACAATAGTTCTGGCGCACCTTTAATATGGAGTATTTTTTCACCTGTGGTAGGGGAAATTCCGAGAGTTGCCATGTACTTTCTGTCTGAGGAAAAAGTTAACTGACTGATAATGTCAAAATTTTCTCGTTTGTCAATATAGTCAATTTTGTTTTCTTCTAACCACAATAACAAAGCACCTTCTGTATGGTCTCCCAAAGGGATAGACTCTTCCCCTTTTCTGTGTTCTAAATTAGCTGTACTGTTGGCACAGATAGCTTCTACTATAATATTGTCAGCATTGAGAGTGCCATTGTCGAAACTAGGAAACTGTACATCACTCACCTGCATTTTGTTTTCAGTCAAGGTGCCTGTTTTATCAGAACAAATCACCGTTGTGGCACCGATAGTTTCGCAAGCGTGCATCCGGCGAACTAGATTATTTTGTTTAGTCATTTTCTGCATACTGTAGGCGAGACTGAGGGTAACGCTTAGAGCTAGTCCTTCCGGTACAGCAACAACTATGACTGCAACTGCAATCATAAAGTATGTGAGGAATTTCAGGGCGATATCTACAGTTATCCAGTCAGAGGGAGCGCTGGGAACCCATCCCAAATAGTAACCGACTCCGATACCGATGCCAGATATTGCCAGGGCGGTCAAAATATTTTTTAACCAAGCGATGGCACTATCATCTTCTAACCATTCGGGTACTTCTATTTCTTTCCCTATTGATTCTAATCCGTCTATGATTATTGGCAACCAGATTCTAGTTAGGGCAATAACTAAACCAATGAGTAGGATACTAATAATATACCATTGTCCTAAGGTGAGATTAAGTTCTCCTGTGAAGATACCTCTTGCTACTAAGGCGACATCGATTAAGACTGCTACCCCTAAACCTAGGATACCAATCAAATTACTGAGACGTTCGAGTTGGAGATTTAGAGGTGTTTCTACATCTGTAATATCGAGAACGCATCTAGCAGTTTTACCTATTTCTGTAGCATCACCAACCGCTGTTATTTCGATAATTCCATGTCCATCATTGACTATAGTATCGCGTAAGACTTGGTTGGGAGGATAAGCGTAGTTAGTATGGTTGTTAGAAGATAAATTTGCATCTGCTTTTTTGGTAACAGGTATTGCTTCTCCCGTTAAACTTGCTTCGTTTACTTGCAGAGAAACTGCTTCTATTACTTGACCATCTGCTGGTATTTCATCTCCTGTTTCTATCAGTACAAAATCTCCTACTACTAAGTCTTTTTTGGGAATAGTTGTCACATTATTATCCCGAATTACTGTGATAGGAATTTCATCATTTACTTGGTTCAAGATATCGAATTCTTTGCTAGCTTTATATTCATTGAAAAAAGCAACAGTAGTAGCTAACAAAATAGCAGCAATAATACCTAAACCTTCTACATAATTACCTTCAAAAATTCCGACCGTAATGGCAATAACTGCAGCTATAATTAGAATCCGAATTACTGGGTCATCGAACTTTTCTAACCATAATTTCCACCAAGGGGATCGCTTGGGTGGCGTTAATAAATTAGAACCATATTTTTGTCTACTTGCCTCAACCTCTGCCTGTGTGAGTCCTCTATAGCGGCTTTGTTTTTGCCCTATTTCTTGAGTGGTTTTCATTGATTAATCTCCTTGCCAAAATTTTATTTGGTGGGTATTTTGGTAATTTTAGTATTTTATCGTTTTTTTTCTTAATTTTATTAATATATCTTAAATCGGCAATTTTGTCTATAAATGTTTATTCTTAGGAAAATGAGTAGATTTAATCTCAATTTTTAGCAGATAAATAATTGATTTATTATATGAATTATTCTAAGTTTGAGAGTCAAAGTAAAGGTGTTGTTTTATAGCATCTAAAAAAGGAAGTAAACATCAGCACTATGAAATATTAAATTTAATTGGTTATGGGTTAGCAAAATTTGATAGTGCTTTTATTAAAGAGTTCGGATTTAAAACCAAAAAATCTTTTTTTGAGTATATAGTCAGTCTGGGCATTGCTGAAACTGTAAATACAGTTAAGAATAGACAAGACTTGTTTGACTATTTTTTTGATAATCCTAGAAAAGGATGGTGGCAAAAAGGAGATGCTTATATTCATAGAAAATTATTTACTGACTAACTTTTTGATAAGGAAGATGTTTATTCTTACACTAAAATCATCAAGCTATATTTACAAAATAAATTTCCTAAATTTATCAGGATAGAAGGAGAATCTACTGAGTTAATTAATCCTATTCTTCAAAGTAAATTTAAACAACTGCAGGATACGGGTCAACGATCAGAACTATTTTTTATGAGAAACTATACAATCTGTCCCGATTTGGAAAATGGAACTTTACAAGATGCAAGAACATTTGGAGATGGCTACGATTTTCAAATTCAGATGAGAAATAAATATTTTTTAGTTGAAGTCAAAGGTCTGAAAACTAACTATGGAAGTGTTAGGTTAAGAAACAAAGAATTTATCACTTCTCGGAAATATAAAAATGATTACATACTTGCAGTGGTTAGTAATTTAGAGGATATACCTGAAATTAAAACTATCTTTAACCCTACGGAAAATTTAATTTTTACTAAACAAATTATTGTTCAAGAACAAATCAGTTTTCATTCAAAATCATTACAATGGTAAATACAGCAATTCTCACCATTGATGATGCTATTTCATTAGACTCAAAACCATGGAGCGCTGTTATTATTTTAATGTAATATAAAATCTGCTTGCTTTGGGGTGTTATAACATAAAGGGAATTCATAAAAAAACAGGGTAATTATTATAAAATAGAATCTGGTTTATTTAAAGAATGGTTGTTATAGCAATCCTAAATAGGTTGTAATATCAAATCCGGTAGCATCGGTATCATTAGAAAGTTAATCTAGGAGTCAGCAGTCATAAGTCAGGAGGGAAGAGAATTTAGCAAGATTTGCTCTTTGCTGAAGATGAAAATTTTTTTTATACCGAATTAAGTCGATTTAATATAATATTTTATCGTAGGGATTTGGAAACAAAATCCCATTTTTGTAAGATAATTCCTGAATAAAGCATATAATTAAATAATGCTATACTTAGGCAAAACTTCAGCTATTAAGTAATTAATACAGATAGAATAAATTTTTTGCTGATTTTAGTCAATTTAATCTTAGTTATTATTATTTTTATTTCTCCGTACGGACGCCCTTATGCAACGTCCCTACCCACTCCCCTACTCCCCTACTCAAGAAAGTGTAGAAAAGTTTTTGAGAAATGGTATAAGATGAGGGGGAGTTATGCTCAAATCATGCCTAATTTAAGAGGTTTGCCTTGAAATGGTTATATTATTTTTTATAAAGTAACTGAGGTGGAAATAGAAATTGTGAGGATATTTAGTCGGTATCTTCAATAATTAATAATTACCTCTTCTTAAAAAGAAGAGGATTGGTTAAAAGGATTTTTTTTCTTTTCTTGGTCGATTGAATCTGGTTAGGTAAACCATCCATCCCATCCTACGGAAAGCTCCGCTTTTCATCTCTGCGAGCAGCCGAAACGACCGCTCTCTTGGTCGATTGGATATGGCGAGGAGACCTCGCCATCCCATCCTACGGAATGCTCCGCAAACGACCGCTTTTTATCCTTGAAAGGAGAGGCTTTAAACCTTATTTTTTCGGTAATTTAGAGTCTTTATTCTTAGAAGAGGAATAAAATTAATACTAAATCCGATTATCTCCCGAAACACCTCTTGAGGATATTTAACTTCTTAAGTTTATCTCATTGGAGGCATACTCAAACCTTTTAAAGTTTGCTTTTTTTCCTCCTCACGCAAACCTTTACTCTGCACTAATACTCCAAAATTTCCTAACCCCATTGGGTCTATTAATGAATGTAATGCATCCCTACGTCGGAAAACTTCCTCAATAGAAAATCCTTGATTATTTGATAATTCATTTAATCTATCTCCCAAACCTAACGCCATTAAAAATAAACCCTGTTGAGTAAAACCAATATTTTCTAATCCACACAAATTTCCCTGTTTTTCCAAAGCAGTAAAATCAACATGAGCAGTAATATCTTGTCGCCCAATATTCCAATAAGGGTCATTATTTCGGTGATGTTGATAATAACATTGTAGAGTTCCCTCTCTTCTAACGGGATTATAATAACGTGCTGCTTGATAACCATAATCAATAGTTAATACATATCCCTTAAGTAATTTATCACTAACAATTTTTATCCAATCTAAAGCTTGTAAATTTATTTCACTTTGATAACCCTCAACATCAGCAAATGAAAATAAATCTATATCTACTAATTTAAAATATTCAGCAATCTCAGGAGTTGAAATTTTATCGGTTATTTCTACAAATTTTCCCTCAGAGTCATAGGAGACATAGATTTCTCGAATTTCCCGATCTTCTATTCTAAACTTATGCACTGGAAAAGCATCTACTAACTCATTAGAAAAGAAACATCCCGTCACGGAATTATGGAAAATTTCATCCCAGTCACTCCACCTGACTTGATATGACCCTAACCTTTGTTTTTGTTCTGCTTTTAAAACTTCTGACTTTTCAATAATCAGATATTCAATTGTTTGGAAAAAATCTAAATGTGTTTGTTTGAGATAATCTAAAATTTGCTCTGCTAAAATTCCTTGACCAGCACCCATTTCTACAAGAGTAAAATTATTAGGTCTTTGGAAAAGATGCCACATTTCCATAAATTGTTCTGCTAATAATTCTCCAAAGTCACTACCCCAATGAGGAGAAGTTAAAAAGTCTCCTTGTTTGCCAATATTTACAGGATGAGTTGCATAATAACCATGTTGAGGATTGTATAAAACTAAATCCATATATTCAGCAAAAGTAATCCGTTTTTTTTGAGATTCAGAAATGCGTTGATGGATTATTTCACACAAATTTTCGTTATTATTGTTGATTGTTAATTGGGATTGATTCATAAATTTCAGGAATAAGTTAGAAGCAAGAAGGGAGAAGGGAGAAAAATACAGTTTTTTTGTCTGCTAGATATAGGGAAGCTTAGTTTTTTTCCATAAATCTCTGTGTCATTGATAATTTTTTCAACTTGATATTATTTTTGAGCAATTTCAGGAATAACTTAGAAGCAAGAAGGGAGAAAAATACAGTTTTTTTGTCTGCTAGATATAGGGAAGCTTAGTTTTTTTCCATAAAT
>JAAUYL010002709.1_pt1 | contig 22805 bp, 15 predicted proteins | sample 7278011 | NCBI WGS metagenome assembly JAAUYL01 (sample SAMN14350225, study PRJNA611818) | marine sediment metagenome | isolation source: surface marine sediment (1.8m) | place: French Polynesia: Moorea | collected 2018-08
ATTTCTGTCGTATTTCACTTGACACAGCTCTCGGAGATCATTGCGAGGCGATCGCGATTTCCAGCAGTCTTGGAATTCACTGACTTTTCACTCGTTTTTCAGGATTTTCTCGAGTTTTTCTGAATTTTCTCCAGATTTTGACAGCTTTCACAAAAAATCTGTGTTTTTGTTATCAAATCGAATTTCAGCAAAAGAGCGGGTGCGTGGTTATCTCTGAAAGTCAAAAAGCGGAGAGCCAGCTCCAAAAAACGCCCGAATTAAATGTTTTCTTTACGAAAAACAGACAAATAGCGCCGCATTGTAACTTAGTGAGAGGTTGCGTGATTTAATTACGTTTAATGCGCTTTAATAAAAATTCGTGAAATTGCACATAATTATCTAAATACTCCTTATAGCCATATTTGCAGTTTCTGAATAAAATTGGACACAGAAAAACCCATAATGTTTGACTGGAGAACAAATCCAAGCTGATCAGAATCCAATTCTGCATTAAAATGGCCATTTGTCTACCATTTATTTGCTTTAATTAGCGTTCTGAAACCTTGAAATAAATACTAAATTCAGACTTAATCTTGTTGTTGTTGATTTTACGGGCTTATAATGAAGTGAGGAACATTCATGACAGCATGGTACAAAGTAAGTATTTTAGCATTTTAAGGAATTTTATACACTATCTTTCCATCTAACCTGGAGATTTTTAAATGCCAAATTTTTTACTACTATTTTATGTACATGAAAAAGGGGTGCAGAAACAGAAACTGCATTTTATCATATCATCAGCCCTTGAATTTTGGCACAATTACTAAATTAAATTATCAAATTATGGTCATTTGATAACAATATGATATATAGACTCTATTTATAGATGGCAAGGGCAGCTTATACTTAAGAATTGCAACTGGAAAATCAACCTACATCTGACCAAGACTGAGAAGTAGCTTTAAAGTGTCAAAAAGATCCTGAAAATGCCAACCAGACCAAAGAATGAAATCTTGAAGGTAGGCTACCTGTTTTGAAACCCATTCTACATTTTTTTTCCTCCCGCAGGCTACATGATGTAGACAATAATGTCATTATTTCAGCATAATTACACTTGATTGTGTGATGCACCCTTCAATTTTGATGCGAATATTTTTGCTTGAGTCTCCGTAGTAAATCAAAGTGTTCGCTTCGTCAACATGCATTATTGCATTAGATTTTTACATTGTATTCTTGTTCACGCGAGACAATGTTATCAAATCTAAAAAGAATTAAAATAGCATTACCTACGAATATTTTCTTGAATTTTATGTTAAATCTATATTATTTGCTATTTTTATTTTTCTGTGAAAAGCCCATTAAAATATGGTTTCCTGTCCTTGCATTAAAAATTCGCGAATTTTTAATGGGGAAGTCAATGATTAAAACAGGACAAGAACCGTGGTTATCAAAAAGCTCATAGCCCGAACAACATGTTTATATTTATCACCGACTGAAACGTCCTCGTCATTGCCGATCTTTTTTTGGTGATAGACACACTGGAAATACATAATTATTGCATGCAGAATGCATCCTGGATGCAGGATCGCGCTCAAGCAATGAAAATGCCAACTTGAGCGGAGCACTTACTGAGTATAAAATTCGCGAATGTAGAGTAGAGTATAATAAGACGCTGCTGAACTTTTACGCAGATGCACTCGCACTCGATGGCACTGGCTTCTCGGTTTTTGAGGCAAACCAGGACTTTTTTGCCATGATCCCAATGCTGAACAACCACCGGTATATAACAACATCATCAGTATTTTCCGGTTTTTAGCTAATATACTGCACATTATACTGGGGTACGAGCCCCCTGCATTTCTTGATCGTTTATAGGTGGAGTATAAAAGCCTTGGGCATGGCAGTCATTTTTTGTCAACGGCTCGTTCAAGAACAAACCGAAGTCACAAACTCTCCATCATGTTGAAGTTCGCTTTGGTAAGAAAATTGCCTTGAAAAAAACTCATGAAATGGTGAAGACAATAATTTACATTACAGTTCGCTGCTTTCTTGGCTTCGGCCTCCGCCTCCTACACCGGCCAGACCGTGATCTACGGCCTCGGCGAGAACACCGGTATCATCCGCGGACCTCCCGGCGGTGACGGTTACAGTGATGGCGGTTATGGTGGATCTTCCTATGGTGGATCCTCTTATGGTGGCTCCATCAGCTCTGGCTATGGTGGATCCAGCCTGGGCGGTTATGGTGGCTCCAGCTATGGCTCTGGTTCCATCATCTCCTCCGGCGGCTACGGTGGCTCCAGCATTGGATCCAGCTACGGAGGCTCCTCCCTCGGCGGTTCTTACGGCAGCGGATACGAGACCGTTGACCAGGGTCCCATCTCCACCCAGTACCACAAGCAGGACGAGGCTCGCAACTGGGAGGTGAGATTTCACGACTTTTTTATTGTTTACAAATCAATTAATTTCTTTTCAAAATCAGTACGGCTACTCCAACCCCAACTCCGAGAAGCAGGAGTCCGGCAACGCTTACGATGGTGTCCGTGGTCACTATACCGTCAATGACTACAACGGCCAGAGGCGCATCGACTACGTTGCCGACAAGTGGGGATTCCGCATTGTTGGTCAGTCCGGCGGTGGATACTAAAAAGGAATCCATCAGTGATGATATCCTGATCCTTGATCTTGGAAAGAAAACCTAACAACAACAAACAATCCTGCCAAAAACGTCTGTTCAAAAAATTGTTACTCACTGCCACTCACTGATTAAGATCAAAATCTAAAAATTCTCTATGCAACGACAAAAAAATAAATAAGAATGTTTTGGTTAAGAGTGCATATTATTCACTTATATTGGTGGGGTTTTGACAGGTTTTGCATCCTGCATCATTTTGGTAAATAAATCGAGAACTCACCTGGATTCTAAAGTTCACCAACACGATCCGCCCAAGCATTTTTTAGCCTCGGGCAGAGAGAGACCTTCGCCGAAAATGGTTCTATGTAATTCTAGAGTAGTTTTAATTGCCACCAAAAAATAGATTAGTGCAATTTCACGATTTTTTTTCAGTCGATATTTTCAATTTTTATTGAGTCTTTTTGTAAGAAATTGTACAAAAATAATAATAATGCCTTTGAAACATATAATTGCTTTTTTTCAAATATAGTTTCATAATTGGCTTGAGTTTACTCATTTGAAGATCGTCATGATTTTAATACACATAGGATTTTATATCGGTGGTAGACTATTTGTTATTATGCCTCTGTTTCTTGAAGTTCTCTTGAGATTCATCCATATCATTATTTCATTTGTTCCTGTACACTAGACACTCATTCTAGACTTGATCATGTCATTGTCATTCTTGTCGGTGTTGCCAAGAGCCTCCTAGGCGAGTTCACGATCACGACAAGACTCACTAGCACTGAAAGCACTGTCCAATTAATGGCCGGCAACGTTGCCGAACTGTAGAACGGACAGTATGGACACTGATACGAGCCGCACACCTCGCAAATACTGAGAATATAGAGCGAGGTCGCGTTGAATGTCCTCACAAAAAATCTCTCCGGCCTCAGGGGCTCGACGATCACGGCCTGTCGAGTCCTGGTCAGGTTGGCGACGGGGTAGTACCTGCGGACGGTGTGCTCGAAGCACTGCGTGTAGGCCGGGACGTGGTCGAAGTACCAGATGGTCTTGCCAGGCTTGGTCACGTCCGCGTCCTTGAGCTCGGGCACCACCTTCCCCTTGACCAACCTGTTGGCGTCGGGCTGGAGCATAATGTACCCCGAGGGGATGTCCACGACCAGCATGGCCATACCGGAAGTCGGGCTCTCCTCGGTCAGGGTCCAGCTGAAGCACGACTTGATCGCGATCTCGGACTTGTTCCGCCCGTAGAAGTACTCCTGGATGGTCAGGTTGAAGCAGTCGCGGGCGGGGTGGTCCTTGAAGGGCTCGTAGTCGACACCCCAGTTGACATCGAGCTGAGCGATGGCCTGGCCGGCTCCCGTGGCGACAAGGTTGATGTGACCCCACACGTTTGGGATGTCGATCTTCTGGATCTTGGCGATGTTGTTGCCGGTGATGTGGAAGGCGTGGGTCAGGTTGCTGTCGGGGATGTCCACCTCGACGGTGAGATCGGTGATGTCCTTGATGCGGGAGTTGTACGAGTAGCGGACGAGGGCCTCCATGGCCACGATCGTGTCGACGGTGGAGATGAAGCCGCCGTCGCCGAGACGCATCGTGTTCAACCACTGGACGATCTGATCCTGGATGATGGTCACGCCGCCGCCCTCCACCATGAACATGGTCAGCAAGGCGTAGCCCGTGGCCTCGACGGCGAGGGCGTCGTCGTCCTGGTAGTCTTTGGCTTCGAGGAAGGGCCTGTTGTACTCGTACCTGACCCTGTTCGTCTTGATCGGGCTCCTACTCCAGTAGACCATGCCGCCCTCCTCCTTGCTCACGGACATCAGCTCGCCGTAGGCAAGATCTGCTTCGGCCGACCCGCTCAACGCCAACGCATAGGCTGTGATTGCCAATTCGTAAGAGTCCTTGATCTTGCGCAAGTTCCGTTCCAGATAAGAGATGGCCCGCTGCCTGGCGGCGGCCGAGAACTTCTTCTGGTCGCCCTGGAGGTTGGGAGCGGTGACCTCGAGCGAGATCAGGACGTGGGCCGTCAAGGAGATGTTCCTCATGTCCGCGTAGTCGTCGTCGAACCTCGACCTGCCGTCCATGGGCTTGTGGAGGGGGTGCGGGTAGTACTCGGTCTCGGTGAAGCTGCCCTCGGGCGTCTGGTAGTTGATCAGCCACATCACGGCCGAGCCGACCACCAAGGGGTCGATGTAGATGTAGTCCTCCCAATCCTGGAAGCTCACGTGGCTGAAGATCCTGATCACCCAGGCCGTCAGCCAGACGTTGGGCTTGCTGTTGTCCCAGTTTGAGAACCAGCCTTGGGAACTGAACCTTCGCATGACCCCGGTGTACTCGACGTTCATCTGCTCAAAGACCTTCTTGGCCAGGTCCCAGTTGTCCTGGAGCTGATTGGTCAGGCGGTAGTAGTGAAGCTGCCAGGTGTTGGCGCCCAAGTTGAAGGCGTGATACTCTGTTCCTTTGCCGTGGCGTCCGTGACCTGTCGGGAAGAGGCGCTCAAGATTGACCGGCTTGTCTCCCGGAAATGCTGGCCCGATGACATCTCCACACACGGAAACATGAGCATATGGAGAACCGGCAACGTATCTTCGATAGATCTCGTACGGGATGATGGGGGTCTCGTCGACGATGATGTTCATGAACCTAAGGACGTTAGCCCTGCTCTTCAGGTCCAAGAGGGCCGAGGTGTGCCTGTGGACGATGCTGCCCTCGGGCAGGATCTCGATGTCCACGGTCTGCGTGCTCGACATGATCTGGGTGTTCAGCTTGATCACGACGCTGATTTGACCCTGCTCAACCTGAGGAGCCACGGGCAGGTGGACCTCTTGCTCGGACTCGCCCCTCACCCAGACCAGGTGGTGGTGGTCGCCAGAGCTGAGTCGGGGAGCGTAGCTCACAACGTAACCGTAGTCCTCGACGTGGATGAACTTGTACTGATCGGAGCCCTTGAGGATGATCACGGTCTCGAGGTCGTAGGGCGACCTGTTCATGATCATGCAGCGGACGCCCACGGACTCACCCCGATGGATCTCACTGGGGCCCTCGCAGTAAAAGTGGATCGGCCTTTGAGAGCTGAACGGGATCGGGTCGTCCAGGATGCCGATGCCGTTCTCCTTGGAGATGGTGAAGACGCTGAAGTACCAGTTGTCCGTCGTCAAGGGGATGTTCAGGTTGTAGAACTGCTCCTTGTCCTCGTCGATGTTCACGGTGAACCAGCCCCAGTCGCCATCCCAGTCGTAGTAGTCTACATAGCGGTTGAACCTGGACAACCTGAACCTCAGGGTCTGCTCCTGCTGCCAGGTGGCGGTGTCGCCGCAGTTGCTCTCGTCGAAGCCGTCCTCGCAATCTGGTCGGCCATTGCAGATGTCCTCCTCGGTGTAGCAACCCTTGACCAGACATGGGAACTGGCCGGCTGTGATGTTACACTGTCGGGTGAATCTGGTTTGTGGGATCTCCAAGAAGTCGGTGAAAATGAGTAGCTCCTTGAGGCCGAAGGTCCTGTTGGTGTCGACGCCGTAGTCCATGGACGGGTAGTAGCTGACCTCGTCGGGGGTGGTGCCCTCGCGATCTGTCCAGAAAACTCGATGAATATGCCGTTTGTCGTTCTCGAACGTGTGCAGGCTCTCAAGGATCGAGGCCTTGGTGATGAAGTTCTTGCCCTGGGTAGCGTAGACGCCTGCCCTCACAGTCGACGACAAGAACACGGCCCCCGGGTCACCCCGACAAGTAGCTTCGACGGTGTTCATAAGATGGTCTTTGATCTGGTTCAAGCCGAACTCCATCCTATGCCGGTTGATCGCTTGGACAGGGAAGTAGGCCGAGTCCGAGAGCAGGTAGTCGTCAGGGGTGGCTGTGTAGATGATAATGTGGAAGCCGGGCGCCATCTCGGACGAGACGACCACGCTGAACGTGGTCACGACGGCGTGGATGTCGCTGGCATACTCCCTGCCCGACTTCAGGATCAGGTTCTTGCTCACGATCATCCAGTCGAAGTAGGTCAGGGCGAAGTTGCTCTTGACATGGAACACGACATACTCGCCGACGCTGATCTTCTTGTTGCTCGAACGGACGTGGATGTGGCGGTCGAGGGGAGCGTAGGCCGCGTACGCCGTAGTCTCGGTGTAAGCGCTGCCCTGATCCGTGTCCCTGTAGTAGGCGACCAACTTGATCTCCTCGGTCTTCTCTGGGATGTCAAATTGAATTCTGTGAACACCAGTCGTCCTGTACTCTTCGTAGGATTTCTCTCTGGCGTACATTTCCATGACGAGCTGAGTGTTGCTCTCGACGTCGTCCGTGAAGTAGACGGCCGGGTTGATGGACTGCGTGTCCTGGACATCACTCTGCGCTCCACTTCCGTACAACTGCGTCAAATAAAGCACAAAATTAAAATTTGATTTAATTTCAGATTTATTTCAAAACTTACTTGACCGTAATGGCGGAGTCGATCGATGTCTTGGAACTGGGAAAAGCCTTCCAGCTTTCTCGGAACTTTTATATCGGGGAGCTCCACGACCCCGCCGCTCTCCAACTTGGCCGTCGCCTTAATCAGGAGCGAAGAGGACTCCAGCTGTTCTTGACTCAGAGAGACTTGATCGTGATATCGGACGGCTATCTGGCCTTCGAACGGCATGCCAGGCTTGAAGACCATCGGATTGGACCCGACGAATCTTAGGGACAACGTCTGGTTGATGATCCTGGTCTCGCAGAAGCCGCGCTGGGTGTTGTTGTAGAAGAAGTCCGTCACCCAGGCCTCGGCGCGGACCTGGACGCCGTGGACGGTGCCGATCTCGTCCTCGATTTCCGACATGTAGAGGATGAACGGGTCTTTGCGCTCATAGATCTGCCTGAACTCGCGCCTGTCCGACCTGATGTATGTCCAGTTTTGTTGGATTGGCCTCACGGGGGCTTGGGTGTTGTTCTGGAAAATCAAATTTTGAATTTTCGAAAGCACTTCTTTGCTTTTATTTCCGGTAAGAAAATTAAGTTATGCAATTTCCACCCTTAAATAAAGAGTCAGAAGGTCGAAAATCGCTTACCACAATTCTTTTTTCTAAAATTAAAAATTCTGGGAAATTGGTACAAAGAGAATTTTAGATTTGTTGCGAAAAAATCGGCTGGAGCAAATCTAAGACGCACGAAGTATCTTCCAGAAAAAAAATTAAGAAATCCCAAACTTGATATTTTTTATTTTTTAAAATTAATTGATTTCTTGAAGGAGAATATTTTCGCGGGCTTTTTTGAATTTCACGATTTTTTTGATGGGAAATAAAAATCATATTTTTGAAACAAAGCAATTTTTAGAACCTTACTCGCTTTTAAAAATCTTACCACATATGGATCGAGGTAGCCATAGCGGGACGGCTGTGAGATCAGGCTGAGGTTCCTCAACGGGATGCCGTCCCGGGTGTTGTACAGGTTGCTCCTGTACGTGTTGGAGATGTTGTGGTAGTAGCTGTACTCCTGCCGGTAGAGGACCGAGTCGTTGTACAACGGGGTCATGTAGTCGACCTTCTTGGCGAACCAGCGCAACTGGATGTCACCTCGCACCGTCTTCTCCCACGGGTAGACGGCGGCCACGTCGGCCTCGATGTACTTCTCCGTGTCGAGGACGAACGTGGGCATCCTGACGTAGACTTCGAACTTGGGAGCGTAGTACTTCTCGACCTTGATGGCCTTCTCGTTGACCTGACCCTGGGCCTCGACCCTGACCTTCCAGAAGCCGACCTTCGGGTATTCGGGCAGGACGAACTTGCCCGACAAGACGCCGTTGTTCAACTCCTTGGAGTTCCACTTGCGGATGATGTAGCCGTCGGGGTCGACGATGAACAGGTCGGCGATCCCGGTGTAGGGCTGCAAGGCCGTCGTCAGCATGATGGCCCTGATGTTGATCGTCTGGCCGCCGGTGTAGATGGCACGGTTGGTGCTCACGGACACGGACAAGAACTGCCGCGAGAACTCCAACCGGGTCTCGTTCTCGAAAATGATGGCGCCCCCGCCAATCCCGGCACCCTCTACCCTGAGCCTGTAGGCGCTGTCGATGTTGTTACCAGGTGGTACCTATGTTGAAAATACATCAAGTCATTTAAAAATCCAGTGAAAGCAGGATCTACTTCTCTTACCTGCAGCAAGATGGTCTGGCTCTCCATAGGGTTCATGTTCACATGATCACCATAGACTTCGACGCCATCTCGAGACAAGGCCGCTCGGACCCTCATCGGCTTGGCCTCTTCCAGTAGCGAAACGACCACCTATACATATATATGTGAAATTGCAACGAAAAATGGTATTATAATACCATTTTTCGTTGCAATTTCACAGGTTTTTTATTGTTTACATTTTTAATTACCTGATAAATAGTCGATGGTCGGACGATTTTGCTGGCAATAATCAAATAGGTTGGTGGCCTTCGGTAGACCTTTTCTTCTCTGGTGTCCTCGTCGTAGACTTGCGAGATCTTCTGCTCGCGGATGTCGCCCAAGATCTGCCTCGGGTTTTGACCCGGCGCCTTGCCGACGACGCTCAGCAAGACCACGATCACGGAGAGGAAGCCGAAGTTCGACCGGCTCCCCATGTTGGCAATGTTGTCGAGCTTTAATTGAATATCGACATTTTTGTCTTAATTTTTGAACAAGATGGCTGTTGAGTGCTGGCTTCAACAGATTGGGCGGGATAGGATGATTCAAGCTACCAACACAAACTTAACCTGGAGAGTCCCACCAAAGCTTATACCTGTCCGTTGTTTATACCTTGATCAGCATGGAGTACACATAGTCAATACATGCAAGAATCTGGGTGGAGGACCGGCTATGCTTTGAAGCAACAGTGCAATAGGAAGCTCGTCCAGGTATAAAGTCTATGTACTGAACAACGAACGCGCCTAAAATTCGACACCTGCTATAAGTACATGGTAAGTACACAACCTGGATATTTAGTAGCTATCTTTTCACAGAAAATTGTCTTTTGTGATGACAATGACCTGTTGCTAAACTAAATCAAGATTCACGGATTTTTTAAATTGTCAGCTTTATTTTTGTACAACGAAATATAACATTATCAACAATATATGGTATTTACCTATATGGGAATGCTCTTGTTTAAGTAGGATATCATAGTTGGTAAAAATCATCTCGGTAACAACATTAACGTCTTTAAAAATATCATATTTTCAGTAGCGCCATGAAATTGTACCTAATAACAGTAGTTCTTTAGAACAGAACACATTATTATTTTCTCTAAATGAGATTTTAAAGCATGGAGTTTTTTATGTGAAAGCAGCGCTCCCGCTCCTGCTGATCAACATCGGGTCGACGTTCGGCCAGCCCTCGAAGTCCATCTCCTTCTGGATGGCCTTGAACTTGTTCTTTGGTGTCGTTTTCCGTGTCAAGAAATGCAATAGGTTCTTAAGCCATCGCCGCTCCACGATGGCCTTCTCGATGAAGATGCACAGGAACAGGTTGAGCCCGGCCAAGCCGACCAACATCAGCCTGAACTCGAAGTGCACCAGGGGGTTGTAGTTGTTGTACATCAGCTGGAGGAAGCCCGCCAACGAGGGCCCGGGGTACAGGGTCAACAGGATGGTGAAGCCCGTCAGCGCCACGAGGGACACCAAGAAAGGCACGTTGGTGTAGAACGGTTGGCGGAAGGGCCGGCCTTTGCTGAAGACCGCCGCCAGGATCAGGTACTGGAACGAGGAGACGCAGAAGATGGTAGTCGTCTCCCAGCACAACACGATCTCGGTCTCGGGGGTTGCAGGATGCAGGGGGGTGTACCAGGGCTGGGCTCGAAGGTAGAAATAAGCTCCCACTTGAATGGCCATCGTGACGAAGATCTGGGTGAAGATGGAGACCAGGTTGGGACCCGACACCAGGGACCCCGGCGGCCTCTCCGGGACGAGCCTCGTGTAGGCCTTCGTCCAGCCCATCAGGACGGCCACCGTCGTCGTGATCACCAGGTCAATGTAGAGGAACTGCTGGTCGCCGAGGTTGGTAAGGAGCGTGTACAACAGGAGCACGGAGATGAACTGCACCATGGAGTAGAGCGCCATGTACTTGAACACGCCGAAGGAGGTCACGAGGGCACACCGGCCTTCACGGACGACGATCGGGACGCACGTGATGTTCGGGATCCTGGACGTGAACGGGGCGGCCACGGAGGCCTCGGCCTCGCTGAGGGAGATCCCGACATGGGCAGCCTTCAGGGCTCCGCAATCATTGGCACCATCACCGCACATTGACACAATGTAGTCAATGGCCTGATACTCTTCCACAAGCTGAGCCTTCTGGTCGGGCGACATCCTTGCAAACACTGTGCCCCTCTGGATGATCTTGGGCAGGAGCTCTGGGAAGTGGTTCCTCAGCACCCCCCACGACTTGCCGCTCATGGCGAAGTGGTAGTTGTTATTGCTGTCACTGGAGTTCTTCAACAGGCCGGCCTCGAGGTCGGCCAGTTCAGTAACTCCAGCATTGTCCGTGTACTCGGAATCCCCTCTGCCGCCAGCGTCGCCAAGATGATCTTCTGTGGGGAGAAACTTGATGCTGGCGGGGAGTAGCTCGTTGTCCTCGTCGAAGGCAGCTTCGACGACGTAGACCGAGTCCTGGGGCACGACCATCCTGCAGTCGCGGGCGACGCTGATCGCGGTCAAGAGGTTGTCGCCGGTGACCATGACAGTCCTGATGTTGGCCGCGATGAGCTGCTCGATCACGGGCGTCGTCTCGGGCTTGAGCGTGTTCTGCATGATCAGGAACCCGATGAACGTCAGGTCGGACTCGGCCTTGTCCCGCTTCATCTTCTGCGCCTTGAGCCAGTTGATCTCGGGCGGTAGTTTCTTATGAGCCAAGGCTATGACGCGGAACCCCCGCAGGGTCAGCCTTCGCAAAGTCTCGTGAAAGTCTTTGGGAATCGAGCTTGGCCGACAGAGTTCTTCCAGCTTTTCGGGGGCACCCTTGGTGTAGACATGGAAGTGGTTGTCGCCAAGGGCCCTGGTGACCACGGACATCCTGGCGACGGAGGAGCTGAAGGTGAACTGACGAATGATCCCGACCTCGTGCGGGTAGTCGCCGGTGTTGGTCAGGTTGCTGACGGCTTCGAGCGAGGTCGACCTCGGCGGTTTCACCACGCTCGGCATCAGCATGTCAAACTTTGCGTTGTCCTCTTGTCCCTCCTCTTCCAACGTCCAACCTGAAACAGGATGATTCAGTTTTGTAAAATTAATCAACAGTGCCAAGATATCTCCCATCACCGATTTCAAACCAAGATCATACTCTCTAACCTTCTGCAATTTGGTACCCTCCGTGGTGCAAGAAAGGTGATATTGTTTTAAAGTTTTCTATCAATATTTTGAAATGAAAAATAAACTTACCTATGGACTCAAACATCTTGATATCCAGAGGATCGCCGGTAAGCTCGCCATCGATGAGCGTCAACGAGTGGCACGTAGCCAAGCAGTTCATGAGCGGGCTGTTGATGGGGGCGTCCGTGACAAAGTCCTTGCTGATGTCCTCGAACTTGTTTATCTTCCCTGACTCGTCATCCTCGTCGCCGCCGTTGCTCGACCAGGACATCTTGGTCCCCTGGATCCCGTACATGTCGAGGCCGTCCTCTGTCAGGGTGCCCGTCTTGTCGAAGCAGACCAGCTTCAGTTTTCCGCACATGTTGATCCGCTGAGGGGAAATGCAAAAGATCTTGGCAGACTTGAGCCGGTTCTGGGCGTAGTACGTGCCAACGGTCATGGCTGCCGGCAATGCTGGCGGTACGACGATCGTGATTATGTCCAAGCATCTGAGCAAGACCATGACCGGGTCCGACCCTCTCTTGACGTAGACATAAATGCAATAGCCCATTCCGATTGTCGCAACACAAAACAGGACCATGATGAACCTGTCAAAATCCTAATTATGTCATTAATTATCACATAATGTAAAGGGTCTTTTTACCTGATGGAATCCCGGTAAAACTTGAAGCCCATGGGTTTAGGGTAGAGGATCGACCTGATGAGGCCGCCCTTGGCGGTTTCAAAACCGGTTCTGACAACCACAGCCAGAACATGCGACTGGCCATAATATCTGGTTTGGATCACAGCGGTCCCGGCAAAAAGGGTGTGCCGTTTGTGTCGTTCAGGATCATAAGCATCCTCGTGGCCTTCGTCTCCGTGATCAAGAAGAGGCAGGGATGATTTGGTGACGGGAACAGACTCCCCTGTCAGCATGGATTCGTTGACAATGCAGGTGCCAGCAATCAGGACAGCGTCACAGGACATCAGACAACCGTTGGCAGGGATTGAAATGACATCTCCTGAAAGAACACAACAAAGTTACATCAAGATTTACAAAAGGTTATTTTTGATTATTACCAGGTACGACCTCGGTGGAGGCTACGTCCTCAAAAGTGTCTCGACCTCGATACACTGTGCAGGTAAGCTCGTTGGAAGAGGCGACCATGTCATGCAAGGACTGGCTTTGCCTCCTTGTCTCGACCAGGCTGACAACCACGGAGACCAAGCTGATGAAGAAGATGCAGCCCGCGTAGTAGTAGTACTCGTCGAAGCTCCACAAGATCATGGAGCAGATTTGGAAGATGTAGAACGGGTTGAGGACCTCATCGAAGAGCAGCTTCAAGTAAGGCTTGACCTCGACGTCGATGCTGTTGGGCCCGAAGAGGATCTGTTTGACAGCCTGCATGTCCCGAGTGAGGCCGCGTGCCAGATGACTGCTGAAATGGCTTATGGGGGTGTCCTTGTCCAAGCCGTTCAACCTCGTGTAGGACTTCTTCTTGGCGTCCCAGATGTATTTGACATGGTGGTGATCAAAGAATCTCATGGTTAATTTTGAAGGTAACCAAAGTGGCGAAGTATCGGAAGACTGTTCTGAACTGGAAGACGATGACGATGAGGCTGAATCGGAGATGTCATTCTCAAGACACATATTGCTCCTGAAACAAGAAATATTTAAAATGCAAAAAACTTTGTGAAACATTAATGCATACTTGTGAGTGAACTGGGACGGGAAGTCGTCCGACACTGGCTTGATCTGGATCTTTTCGACAAAGACATCATTGCTCTCGACTTGCTTCAGGAGAACCGTGTCAGCCTTGTACAACGGACACTTGGAGCAGAACCAGGCTATCTTCCACGTCGGCTTCCAGTAGGCCAGTAGGTAGGGAGTCCCCAGCATGAGCACGGAGATCAGGTGCGTGAATATCGTCTTGAGCACGTTCTTCCTGTACCCGTAGCACTCCAACTCGTCGTCCTCGCCCGGGTTCAGGATGGTCTTGGTGGCGAAGAGCCTATAGGGCCTCGTCGGACTCCCCATCCTGTCTTTGGATATGATGATTCACAGCCTCAGATCACAACAAGACGATTCCGTTTTGGTGAATGTCAGGACGTCTTCATTCTGAAAGAAATCAAGAAATATGAGAACCGCCTCCTTGAAAATTTTTATCTCAGTTTAGCAATTTTGACAACTCCCAATGGAATTTTACCTGGACGAAAAAATTCGCTGAAATGTATGATGAGCTAATTACCCCACGTGCGTACTCTTTTATCTTGGGTAGCAACTATGAATACAATTGCAAAATCGTACACTGAAGAACCTTTGAGCTGAACTTTGGCTCTACAACTTTGAGCTGCTACAGCAAAAGTGCGATTTCAAACTATGACGATAACTATAGCCTACTGCAACGTAATGTACGGTATTTAGATGCTGCGATTGCTGTGACACACTTGTAATGCTGTCAAAAAACTAATCTGTTGCCCGACTTTTTCTATCCACATGTGTTTTGTCAGGGCTTTTTTGTACTGAAGAAAAAGATAAAATCGAAAGGTTGAAACTCCGAGTCCCAAATTTTAAAGCACATCACAATCGATTTTGATACAAAACCTCAAATTATGCATTGACCGCCCGACTGTTAAAAGATGTACTTGTCTAAATACCTGCTAAAATCGCAGACTTTTCTGCAAATTGCCAATTCCTGCCTGCCTGAATCGAGGTCGATGAGCAGGTGGATTCGAATATCATTCACCGAGCGGTTTGAAATGCTCTTCTCTTTCTTGGAATTTTTTCTGTTTCGAATTGCAAACACAAGTCAAGAAGAAGTCACAATCCTTAGACTCTCTGATGATGGATTTCACTAACTAGGTTTTCACTTTTCACGCTTCAAAATGCCGGCCATTAACAGTTACTCTCTAACCACCTCAAACTTTGAAATCTTCAAATCTTCTGAACTGAAATCTTCTTTTTGAAACTTTTAATTATCCTATTGCTTACTTTGTCGTTGTTGCAATTGCCCGAGACCTCTTCAGCAGTCGGGAAAGAAGTTGGTATACGTCTTGTCTCTTTGAGGTCCTTGTCAAAAATCAAAACATTTTCCATTGTTTACGTTTTGACAGAGTTCCTGTGCAGCGAAACGCCTTGCGCTTTCAAATGTGGCGTTTTCATGAAGCAAGCGGGTTCTTCTGTTGTTCTTACTCTGGTTACCGGCATCCAAACGTTCCCAAACAAAATTCTCGTGTGAACGTCGAAAAATTCGAAACGTGGAAGAAAATCTACGTTAACTGCGGACCAAGAGCATTTCAGACAGTCGACGATGTCGAAGAGAAGGCTTGACGTCGGCGACGGCGGCGCTTCCTCGGCCAAGAGGAGCTCGTCGTCCTCGGACTCGCTCAAACCCGGGCTGAAAATGAACCCCCACACCGCGTTGCCCTACACGCCACGCTACTTTGAGCTGTTCAGGAAAAGGATCCAGCTCCCCGTCTGGGAGTACCAGGAGAAGTTCTTGGAGCTGCTCCAGAAGCACCAGTGCATCTGTTTGGTGGGTGAAACAGGTTCTGGCAAGACCACACAGATCCCCCAGTGGTGCATCGACTTCTCCAAGAAGGTGGGCAAGAAGTCGGTGGCCTGCACACAACCCCGTCGAGTGGCTGCCATGTCCGTGGCCCAGCGTGTCTCTGAGGAAATGGATGTCAGCCTTGGTCAAGAGGTGGGCTACTCGATTCGTTTTGAGGATTGCTCTGGCCCCAAGACCTTGCTAAAGTACATGACAGATGGTATGTTGCTACGAGAAGCCATGTCCGACCCCATGTTGGACTCTTACCAGGTCATCCTGCTTGACGAGGCTCACGAGCGCACACTTGCCACAGACATTTTGATGGGTGTGCTCAAGACCGTGATCCAACACAGGGCCGACCTCAAGCTGGTGATTATGAGTGCTACACTGGATGCTGGCAAGTTCCAGAACTACTTTGACAACGCACCCCTCATGAATGTCCCTGGCAGAACCCACCCTGTGGAGATCTTCTACACACCTGAGCCAGAGAGGGACTACTTGGAGGCAGCAATCAGGACCGTCATCCAGATCCACATGTGCGAGGAGGAAGAAGGTGATATGCTGCTCTTCCTTACGGGACAGGAGGAAATTGAGGAGGCTTGCAAGAGGATCAAGAGAGAACTGGACAACCTTGGACCTGAAGTGGGTGACATGAAGACCATCCCGCTGTACTCCACCTTGCCACCCAACCTCCAACAGAGGATCTTTGAGGCTGCTCCAGCCAGGAAGCCAAATGGAGCCATTGGCAGGAAGCTGGTGGTCTCCACCAACATTGCTGAGACCAGTTTGACCATCGATGGTGTGGTGTTTGTCATTGACCCAGGCTTCAGCAAACAGAAGGTGTACAACCCAAGGATCAGGGTGGAGTCTCTCCTGGTCAGCCCGATCAGCAAGGCATCCGCTCAACAGAGAGCTGGCCGAGCAGGTCGTACAAAACCTGGCAAGTGTTTCCGCCTCTACACGGAAAAGGCATACAAGAATGAGATGATTGACAACACGTACCCTGAAATCCTGAGGTCCAACCTTGGCTCTGTCGTGCTCCAGCTTAAGAAGTTGGGCATTGATGATCTTGTGCATTTTGACTTTATGGATCCCCCTGCTCCAGAGACCCTGATGCGTGCCCTGGAGCTGCTGAACTACTTGGCCGCTTTGGACGATGATGGCAACATGACCGAATTAGGAGCTGTAAGTTGATATTCTATATTTTCTATATTAGTAAGTAGTAGCACCGTTTTCAATGCTTTCTATACTTTACTTTCAGATTATGGCTGAGTTTCCCCTAGATCCACAACTGGCCAAGATGCTGATTGCATCATGCGAATTCAACTGCTCCAATGAGATCCTCAGCATTACCGCCATGCTCTCTGTGCCCCAGTGCTTTGTGCGTCCTAATGAGGCCAAGAAGGCAGCAGACGACTCCAAGTTGCGCTTTGCCCACATTGATGGAGACCATCTCACCCTGCTGAATGTGTACCATGCCTTCAAGCAGAACATGGAGGATCCTCAGTGGTGTTATGACAACTTTGTCAACTACAGATCCTTGAAGAGTGCTGACAATGTCCGCCAGCAGCTCTGCAGGATCATGGACAGGTTCAACCTCAAGAGGACGTCGACAGACTTCACCTCCAAGGAGTACTATTTGAACATCCGCAAGGCTCTCTGCTCTGGATTCTTCATGCAAGTGGCCCACCTAGAGAGGACCGGCCACTACCTGACCATCAAAGACAACCAGGTTGTCCAACTCCATCCTTCAACTTGCCTCGATCACAAACCTGAATGGGTCCTCTACAACGAGTTTGTCCTCACGACCAAAAACTACATCCGCACGGTGACAGACGTCAAGCCAGAGTGGATGATCAAGACCGCCCCACAGTACTACGACATGAACAACTTTCCTCAGTGCGAGGCTAAGCGACAGCTTGAACAGATAATAGCTAAAATCAACTCCAGGCAGTACCAAAAAGGTCACTGAAGAGAACCACCATCACACCCCAAGATTAACTAGAATTTGTCAATGTAAAATCGTCTTCACAAATAAGTGTAATTATGGCGCACTTTCAGTTTTAACACACATGGAAAAGTTGATTCAATAAATGGGAATATTCGGAAACTGAAGATCTTACAAACTGTTCCATTCATTTCAACCGATTTTTTCCTAGAAAATATAAGCATTGCGTTTCACAAAACGGGTTTGACATTTTCACAAATATTTTCTTTCGAACCTCACTTGTGACGCACATGCATAGCATCTGTATTTTATCCGACATTGGAAGCATGTTGCCATTGTGGTTCCTCTTCAATTTGGTTCTTGTCGGAGTCGATTCTCGTGAAATGGACCAGGTAGATATACCGGAAGTGTGGGTACAATTGTTGTTTGACAAGTTCTGATGATTCTAGTTGCCCAAAGCACCCGATCCTCACAAGAGGATATGGCATCAAATTCTGTGGGAGGCCACGAACAACACTGGCCAGGTCAGCCGAGACCCCCTTCTCGAGGTCACGATCCGTCGTGTCTTCGAGGACTTTGTCAAGCCCAAAGTTGTGGCTGGCGAGGCCATCCTGGGGACGCACCTGGACCCCGTTTGGCTGTTCCCCATCGGCCCCCTGAACCTCAAGAAGAAGAAGGTCTTCAGGGGCGAGATGACAGCCTGCAACCTGCATATGCACAACATGAAGAGCCTCAAGATCAAGGAGTTGGAAGGTATCCAGTATGATCTTAATCTTGATTATTTTTTTGCAAGATTAATTATTTCAGTTCAACGCGATGAGAATCTGAACATGCAAGCGCTTAGAATCATCTTGGAGAGCCCCATCGTCTGGATGACTGGGGTCTACAGCCTCAAGCGGGCTCTGCTTTTCGGGTTCCTACCCGCGGGCGGCACGGGGTCGTTCAATATCGATCTAAAAGACATAACGGTTGGTTTAATCGTCACACTCAGGAATGACGAGGCCAACAATGGTGAGACCATACTGGACAGGTTCGAGGTCGGATTCCATTGGAGGGACACGACTGTCAAGTTCGACTCCCCTTGGCGAGGATTCGATAAAGTTGCGGACATTTTGCTAAACAAGGTACATCATCAATTATTTCTGATAACTTGGTTAGCTATGTGTCAATTTTAGCTTGAAGTTGGCCATATCATTGTGAAAAAGCAAAGGACCAAGATCATCCAAGAGCTGGAAGACTATTCTAGGGGACTGTTTGAATGCATTCTGTTTAGGATCTATGATGGTCCTGAGAAATGCATGCGAGATTGGTGGATCGAGAGAGGCTGGACGTTCCCTTGGGTGTACCCCACTTGCAACACATAATTTATTTTTATTTTTATTAACTGAATGAATTTTCACGAGTTTTCTTGACGATATCATGGAAGTCCTTGAGGCAAAGCTTGAGATCATCAGCTCGAGCAAAGTCAAAGAAGACGAAAAAGGATCGGCCGAGGTTGTACTCGTACCACTTGATCCTAATCATGGCGTCGAGGCCGGCCTCGCTATCGTCGTCGTCCTCCCACTTGTTGGCGTTGTTGTCCTTGATCAGCTTGACCTCGATGTGCGTGGAGGGGAACTTGGTGCTGGTGAACATGGCCAACACCCGGGACGTCCTCACTCTGTTGATCTCGACCTTGGCCTTCTCGAGGCTGTCGATCATCGCCGAGGAGTCCTTCCCGACGCCGAAGTAGATCTTGGACTTCTTGCCACTCCCCCTCTTCTCGTGCATTTTCACAAAGTAACCTCCCTCAGGATCCCGGTTGAGGTTGACATAGGACACTCGGTTGTCACTCTGGTGAAACGTCTGCAGTTTGATTTCTGTCGAGTTTTTGAGATACTTCACGTAATCACTTGAACTTGGCACTTTGAGAGGCTGTTTTGTTGATGACGAAGATCTGCATGGGAGTTGGACCAGATTTGTCAAAGGAGGAGGTTTCAGAGCGAAACACAGCCCGAGCAGTCTTGAGTTCATCTGGAAGAGATTAAGAATAATTGGAAAACTGTTGATTAAAAGGAACCATTTGGTTTGCTCTCATCACGATAGCAAACTTTATTCCCCGCAAACAGCAGAAAAATCCTTGATACACTCAATCAGGGACGGCAAGAGGTCGATGTCGAAGAAGACGGCAGGTCCATGAAGTTGGCCAGACTTGACCTGACGCATCCTGATCTTTCCTGACGAGTTGTTGTCCAGCAACTTTTGGACTTCGAACTGCTTGTCTGCCATCTTCGAGCAGGGGAACGTGCCCAAGATTTCGCCGTCAGTGGCAGCCTCGGCTTTGTCGACACTCAGGATCTCTAAAAGTCGAGGGGCGTCCTCGCCAATGTTGAACAGGAGCGTCGATCGCTTCCGGTTCGACCTCTCGCTCATTTTGATGTAGTAGCTTCCGTCGTTCGAGTCTTTTTTCAAATCGAGGTACACCATTCGGTTCAACATTCCAAAGTGTCTCGACTCGACGTCTTCATCGTTGACAGTCCTGGGTACTGGAGACTGGTAAGACTGATTCTGGTTGGTGATGGTGAATCCTCCTTCGCAAAACTCACGAATGCATTCAATCAGTTGGGAGAGCTTGTCGATTTCAAAGAAAACAGCAGGTCCTCGGCCGCTGTCATCCTTGATCTGACGAAGCTTGACGTTGCCCTTGACTGACATGCCTTGTGCCTTTTCGATCTCAATCTCCGTACCGGAAAACATTGAGCTCTGAAATCTGCCCAGACTTTCGCCGATGGCAGCCTTTTCAACAGTGTCCACAGCCAAGATCTCGACTAGCTTCTTGGCGTCGTCGTCCAGGTCGAAAAGAATCGTGGATCGCTTCATGTTCGACCGCTCGCTCATTTTGACGAAGAGCTTCCCGTCGGCGTTCTTTTTCAAGTCGAGAAAAACACTTCTGTTCATTGTATCAAAGCGTCGCGAGCTCAATTCTTGAACACCCTTGTTCTGGATGGAGGGCATTGAATTGAAAGTCCGTGACAAGATCAACTGTTTTGCAGGAGACACAATGGCCAACTTGATCTGGTTTTGATGTCGAGCACTGCTCCATAAGACTCGTCTCGCCAAGCTCCTGGTGATTATTGATACCATGTTTTCTTCCTGCAAAAGAGGAAATAGAATCACATTAGTATAATCAAGCTTTTTAAGCAACAAACATCAATGCAACGATACTCTTTGTAATTGTAAATATTTTTTGTTGTTTAGCACTTTTAAAGTATGTAGATCAAATCACGAAGAACGCCCAAGATTTGGATGGCGTTTTAAGTAGTCTTTCAACAGGGACGGGTAGTCTGTCATCACGCCGCTGACGTTGAGATCATTGAAAGCGCGATCGAATTCTTCTTCGCTGTTCAGAACCCAGACGTAAGTCGGGATGCCACGGGCCTTGAGATGCTCGAACAACCATCGCCTCATCAGGAGCCAGTCGGCCATGTGCAGCAGAATCTTCTGCTTCAACGTGATCTCTGCGCCCAACTTGTACTTCAAACTCAACGGCATCGGGATCTCTAAGTGGGTCTCGCGAAAAGTCATGAAGGGCAAAAGTCCCGAGTAGAACAGCAACAATAGCTTGAGCACCTCCTTGAAGCTGAAGAGCAGGCCCGTTTCAGGATTGACCTGATAGCACTTGGACGTTGTCTTGTCGCTGAAGTTGCCCCAAACACAATTGTGGCTGCGATCGTAGCGCCGAATAAGCGCGTCGACCTCGGCAATCAACTTCTCGTCGTAAGTCTTGATGTCGATGTTGATGCTCGTGTCGGGGAAAGCCTTAAAAACATCCTCGAGCTTAGCGATGCGAATGTGGTCGCTGTCTTTGTCGTCAGAGCTGAACTTTTGCTGGTAGACAAAGTCCAACGGGATGGCATGCCGAAGGGGTGGAAGGTCTTGAAAGTCAGTCTCCTTGATTTTCAGGTTGTGACCGGTAGCCCGAAGCAGGTTTTGGTCATGGGAGACGACGACCACGTCGTCCTTTGTCAAATGCACATCGAGCTCGATCATCTGGGTCCCGAGGGCAACGGATTCTCTGAACGCTTTTAGCGTGTTCTCGTAAAACTCGCCGGCTCCACCACGATGGGAAATGTGAACACAGTTCGTCGAAGACAACCTTGCAGGCTTCTTCTCGTCTCCATTGCCGTTGTCCTTGGATTTCCTGCTCTTCGACCAACCTCGTCGGTTTTTCACGAACGCGGGCAACAGATGGGGGTTTCTAGTGAGCACGACGGCCGTGACAGCGTAGGCCGTGCCTCCAATCACTGGCGCCAACCACATCCTTTCACATTCCAATAGTTCAAAAGATCACTGAAAGCCTAGCGTCAAGGACATCATTGAAAAATCCCACAAAAGTGGAAACCGCAAGAATTTCTGATTTCATGAGTTACAGTTTTCGATTTTGTTTTTATTTACATTTTGGATAGTAAGTTACAAACTTTAAGGCACCATTAAGCAATCAAATTCCAAAAAATATTCAAAGAATTCATTAAAAACTAATTTTTTAATCACTATCACCACAAAATAATTTTATTAATTAATTAAAATCTTGTTTTTGCAATTTATTTGTTTCTGTTTCCTTGTTTGAAGATTAATCTCTAGTCTTGGTTTGACCTCGCTCAGTCATCTGATTTTCACTTTTTCTGACAGAAAATCCAGGTCTGAAAACGGAAATCTGCCAACGTCAAGGCTTTCTCCCTTCTCCGTGTACGAGGATAAAGGAAGTTAAGAGCGAACCATTCGACTGCTTCGGTGGCCAAAAAACAACACAGGTAGGATTTCGATTCTCTCCTCCCACTTGCATTTCCATTTTTGTAAAGATGACTTGACTGAAATAATGACATCATGAGTCACGAAATCGAGCCCATCAAGCTGGGTGTTCGCTTCAACCCTCCCTGTCTGATCTTCCAATACAAGCTCAAGGGAAGTGTGAAGAAGAGGACGATGCCAATTCGTGATTTGAAAAAGAGCACCGACTGCTACCAGTTCGCCCAGAAGTTCAAGAAACGCCACGAGAAACAGCTGGGAGAACTTGCCACTGTCAGAATTGAGAAGTTCCTTCGCCTCTTGCAAATTACCATGAGTGGCAAAAGTCTCCAGGAAGCCGTCAAAGTTGTCGAGTGCGAGTTTACCATCTCCCATTTGGAGGACATGAACAAGCTCACGGACCAGCAGTTGGCGCGACGCAAGGAGCTCATGGACATCAACTTCGAGAAGAACCGCGTCAAGTTTGGCGACCCCGATTACGTCTATGACAAACAAGTCTCTCGCGTCAATCAATTGTATTATTTTTTTGGTTTGGTTTCATGGAGTTTCCTGTTGCAGGTGGATTTTTCCAACGTTGACAAAGTCGAATCGGGCTGGGACAACGAAACTGAGGGAGGTGCCGCGGCCGAAGAGGAC
>JAAUYL010033012.1_pt1 | contig 22777 bp, 13 predicted proteins | sample 7278011 | NCBI WGS metagenome assembly JAAUYL01 (sample SAMN14350225, study PRJNA611818) | marine sediment metagenome | isolation source: surface marine sediment (1.8m) | place: French Polynesia: Moorea | collected 2018-08
TGTTTTTAATCGCCGCGAAGCAAGAAAAGTGTACAGATCGTAAACTTGCCCGCCGTCGCCTCGCCAAAAAGTGGCACTTTTTACGACATCCGGGCGACCTTTTCTCAGGTGGCTACTAGATCTTTATTTTACAAAAGCAACACGTTCCCAGATATTGTTGTGGGTCTACCATGAAAGATTCTAAAACAAAATCAGGCAACTCTTTTTGTGAATTCGCACTAACAAAATGTTCAATCGGGCGAGTGAAGGTAATGCGTTGAAATGCAAAGAATGTCATTGGATCGTCATGTGCGTGGGTCGAGAAAATTCATTCAAAACTCATGTTATCCACCGGAACCAACGAGTTTATGTCGACTGTATAGACAGCTATTCTGGCAGTACTTTCTGTGCCAACAAGTATAACTGATACCAGGAACTCTTGTGAATATATCCCGCATCAGGGAATGGAGGTGATCTTAAAAAGGTGTATGTGCTAACGGAGTTCGCAGCCACAAACACGGCCTGATTAAGCCTATTATTCCCGGCCTCTCGCGAAGGTGTCGTCGACTAAATTTTCGTGCTTGGAATCTACTCGTACCTATGTTTTATGCTTTACAGAAAAGACGCGCACTAATTCTTAGCTCTTCTTCTCCCTCTGTAGATATTTTTCCCGCCCAAATGCTTTGCCCATAAATGTAGGCAGGGGTTCGTGTCAAACCGCAATTCCATTTTTCTCCCTCCTTCCCTCATTAGAGAAATGTTTTTAAAAGCAGGAAAGGAGTAAAGCAAAGTCAAGTGAAGAAGAGGATTGCCCAACTTTTACTTTGCTGAAACCGAAACCAAGCATTTCTTTGCATACTAAATACTTGCTAATCTTAGCACGTGTTTTCTCTAAACCTACGGAAATTTCAGGCCCAAATATACTCGTAACATTTTGCAAGTGGAACATGAGGTGAATGAATCAGTTTAGCCTTGCCTCCGGCACCGCTTTTGTTTGAAACGTCGTCTCTCATATTTTTGCCCCCAAAATAATTCCGTGATACTCTTCGCAATACCTTCAGCTTCTTGTCTGCTCGCAGAAAATTCGTGAAAATATTTTGACTGAGCACCGCCACGCATATTTAAAGGCATATTATGTAGGTTAAGGTGGAACGCTACCCGTAACGCTCGACTACTTACTTTCAGGCTTAATTTGCATTTTCGTACCCGCTAAAATCGTGACATCCTTACCAATTACTAAATAGGTCTATAGAGTAGACTCGTTTCGACGCACGTGTGTGTCACTAAGCATTATTAAACTGACCCAAAAATTGTTCATATTCCCAAGGAGACGATATTTGCTTAGCCCTTGTCCAGCAGCTATAGTTAGGATATTTGCCGAGAGATTCGCACGGTAGCAGACAAAACCGAGACACTAATTTCATCGACAAATGTTTGTGTGACAAGATGAAGTCCATTTTTGCTACTGTAGTATTTGCTTAGCAACATATTAACTCTTTCAAACGAAGAGAAAACAAAACCTTTGCCTACGTGTTTTGGCCTCGAAATTCATTAGCACTTGTCATGCATGCCATTTTTGATGCTTCACGATGTCTTCTGACTCTCCCCGATGCTTTGTTTGTAAACTTGAAACGTTCGTTAATATTCTAAATACATTCGAAATTTCCCATTGAGCATGAATATGAAAGGGCATGTAAATGCAAGCCTTGAATCGTATCGTACTGTTTGCAAAAAGAAAATGTAAACAATAAAAAAGGGTTAATCCACAATCACGCGACCAGGGTTAACCAGGGTGAGATTGAGGTTAAAGTCGAGAAAGCATGGCAATCGGCAATTTTCTTCGGGTTGTAAGAAAGTCAATGTCAAGTTTAAAATGGATACTTGTATTTGCTTACCTTCGGAATGCACTGACCGGCAGGCTCCGGCTGATAGAGGAAACCTCTTTTACACTGAGGCCGACAAGCAAAAAGATGAGGACAACGCTCGTAATTGCCCGAAAATGACTGTCCGATTTCATTGTTAAAATGCGGTTGGCTATGGTGGCTATACAATTTCACTTATCTCAAGCATGATTCTTCCACTTTTTTGTTTCTTCTGAAGAGCATTAAAATGTGCAAATTGAGTTCTAGCCCCCCGAAAAGATCAGCTGTGGGAGGCCCATTGTTTTAAATCTATGGATGAAAAGCAATTGTTGATTTACTTAGTTGGAAGTCACTTCGGGAAGATCTTGAGTCGAAGGCTTAAAAAGAACTACTGAACACCACATGGAAAAAAATCTGTGAATTTTGTTGTCGGTATTGTACTCGAGTTCGTTGCGTTTGATATGTAGCATGTATGGGCTCGTGTTTTTTGTCCGTCCGTGTATCCATGATGTGCGCGATGTCGGAACTTTCGTTCGCTACGATGCGCGTTTTGACGCGCAGCTCGCGGTCCAAGATAAAAACATCCCCCAAGCAAAGCAAGTTTCCTAGTTTTGCACTGAATTTGTATGCATATCTACAAACTGACAATTACGTTGAAATAATAGAATAGGAAAACTCACATCGTGGATTATTAAAACGTCGTTACAACGAGACGTTCTGTTCTTTTTCCTCCTTCTTCTCCCTCCTGATATGCGAGAGACTGAGCATGTGTGAATTTTTGGCAAAATATTTGAAACTAGTGCCAGTACCTTAAAATTTCCTCAATTTAAACTATCAGTCAGAAGAAGACAATTCTTTTAACTAATTAGAATCTCAACAGCATAAACAAAATATCTATTTACGACTTCACCCAACAGTTGTAAAAGCTTATGGACGATGGTTTCGTATAAGTTTGGAGGACAACAGACAATTAGAATTTTAAATTTTGAATGCTTTATTGACAACCCTTTTATCTGCGCGCACGTATCCAATATCAAAATCGTAATTGAAGAGGTTTTAATTAAATATTTAGGAAGGTGTAATAAAATGAACTCTAAAAGGTTCCACGATTTTTTCGTGATAGTGATTTCTTTCATCAAGCATTGTTGTTGCAAAGTCCGGCCTTCGCCTTTATAAAAACGGAAGCTAAAACCTCAACTCAGAAGAATTTCCAGAAAAAAACTTCAGGAAAAACATCGTCCTTTTTTGATTAGATGGCAAATTTATGCAAGATTTCCTAAATCGAGATTTGCCATATTTGGTGGGTTTCTATGTAGTAAATCTCTCAGAAATATCATTCTTCTTTATTAAGACTTTTTGTCTGTGAGATTAAGGATGTTGTTTTTCTATTTCAAATACAACTTTTCATAAATTATTCAAGCAAATCTGTTACTTATTTTTGAGCAGGACTTCGTTTTGTAAGTAAGTACTTAGTATAGAAATTAGTACACCGCATCGTCCAGTAATTATCCATTTTAAATACAATTCACACCAACAAAAAATAAAGACCTTTTTTGAAGACAAAAAGTAATTGCATGTGCAACCTGGATGTCGTGAGTTGTGAAATATTAGAAGTAAATCAAATGTCCGGATTCAGTATTATTCTTTTTTTAAGATTTCAATTTCACGAGCGCAACATTCAGCTCGTATGATCACGCAACCTTTTACTCGTATCCCTTGGTTGCGCCTATTCTTGATAACAGGATTTGCATAAGAAAATATACTGAAGTTTCTATGCGTTCTCACAAATACTTTGCCTCCAAAAGTTGAACAAATTGGCGTTTGCGAATCTCACATTTTTTGCAAAACATTCGCTTGTTTATGTCCAAGAACGGATTTGATGTTAGCAAAATAATTGCTTCCTGTAAATTGGCAGGAGTCCAGTTCCTCCTAAGCAACCAAAAAATATAGGCATGTTGAGCATATAATTTTTGAGGCCCCATCTCGTTTTGTCGCTCAAAAAATAGTCTACGCGTTCCATTTGGTGGATATCAAACTACCCATGTAGGTAGGTAGGTGGAACACAAGATAGATTATGCACTTATCTATGACTATACAGAAGCCGCGAGTGGCTGACATATTTAGCAAGTCGTTTCAGAATTTTTGCTGGCCAAGTTCCCGATTCTACGTTCCGATAAATGGAAGTGCTGATATGCCAGTTGAGCTTTTTTTACCTACAATTTATATGTCCATGTTTAACTTGCAGAGAATTCTGATTGCGCAGCGTTCGTTCTCTATGTATTTTGCACGGAATTTCTCAATCCCATTTTGCAAATATTTCTTCTCAAAAATCTGGTTGAGGGTACCATTTTTGCTTCCTGGCGTTTTATGTAGTAACATTCGCCTATCTTCTTTCAGGTAAGCCCCTCTCGAAAGTGCGGAGAAATTACAGACGTAGCTTGATAAATACTCACTTTTCGCGTTTCCACCCTCAAAAAGAGCAGAAGGACAAAGTTTACACGACGATTGCGTCACAGGCGTGATTTCGCTACGAGCTCGCCAAATTGAATATTGATTCTTATCGCGGGGTGACTTCGCAGTTAAAATCAAGTGCGCATTCTCAAGTCGTGGCAAAACAAAAACAAAGTCAAGCTTTTCATCGCCATTTTGCCTCAAATTTTTCCTTGGAAATCACTTTATGCGGGCTTGGCAAAATTGGTGTCTGCATGCATAATTTCTTTTGGTGGTGAATCCATGGAGATTTCTGGCAAATTGTTTCGCATGAATAAGAGCAAATAGCAAACTTCAGATCTGCATAAATCGAAGATACTTAACTTCACGAAAAAAGGTGGTTTTTGTGCGCATTTTGCATGAAAACTCGATCGCTCACCAAAAGTTTTCTTGGCATCGAAAGTCAGTACCGAACCTTTTTTCTCATCATGGTTCTTAAATATTTCATTGTGCCATGCCATGCGGTATCTACTTAATCTACCATATTTTCTGGCTCAACAAAAATGACCCAAAAAATGCGCTGTTTCGCAACGCCAATGATCGTGACGCCTGGTACCCACTTTAATAATCTTTTCCCGCAACTAAAGTATCATGGACATTGTATTTAAAATCTGCTTAAAATCATGAGAAAGAAAACCAAAACCTTACCCGTGAAGTTTGGCGGAGCCTGTGTAATTTCACGAGTCAAAATTAAATAGCACCCCCGGCATTTTTCACGCAAAATTTATTTGCAATCAATTGTCAGGCATCAACTTAAACCTAAGGAAGGTGGAGGTAAACTTTTATGCTTGCAATAAATAGTTTTGGCTTTGCACGTCGTTTTCTTGAACCCTTCGCCATTTTTGAGTGATGTGACCTCTAAACGCTATTGTGCCCTCCACATTTGCAAAGTCTGAAGCCGAACCCCGAGGCTTGAACTGCAAATTAGCCTGGGCATTTCCCAATTCCTTGCATACACGGGAATTGACATTGAAATTAGTAAAACCTAAATATTATCTCACGAAAAGGAGAGGGCCTTTGTTCAGTTTGATGACAAACAAACCTAACGCTACCCGTCAAGACGACAAAAAATTGGGCGTCATTGAATTTGAGTCTCTAAATTGAAGCTGTCTTGCGCTATTTTTGGGTGTACGAATGTCATTGAGGTGGCGAGGGCCGAGTTTATAAAAATTGGGTTGATTTTAACGTACCGTTTCTTATAGAAATGCCATTTGTCAATCTTGGAGTTACTGTTAACAGGATCATTCACCTAAAATGTTCTGTCTACTGAAAAACGCGTTCACACGAGCGCGGGAGTGATTTTGATTAAAATCATGTTTAGTGTTGCGCTTGAAGCCACAATTTGTAAATTGGAGGGGAGATATCTTGCCACACCAGAATTGACACGTCGACAACATCCTAACATATCCCGCCCATGCTGATCCTCCCACACACCCGGCACATCTTTCTTTAGAAGCGCTCTGCTTCCGTTGGCAAAAAAATTTAAGCAAATTACAGTATATTACAATAGTGAGCCCGTGACGCAACTGCCAAGGACAGCCAACAACCTAGTTTTCTCTGGATAAAGTAATTATTCAGATCAAAGATAAACTCTCAAGGCTGAAAGGGAAGGTGTTATTAAAAAACTAGAAAGGGAAAGCAAAGCGAAAAATATGCGTTTCTCTTAAAAAGTAAGGGAAGACCACATGCAAAAATGGACCTTACTCACGCAAACCACTTCCCGTTCTGGCCTTTGGCCTTTAAGCGCCCACCTCTATACGTATCTATCTGTAAAATATCTGGATGTCCATTCGTACGTAGTTTCTGCATGGTTATGCTGCACACCATGCTCAAAATTGAACATCTACCTAGACCTAAATGCGTGGCATAGTGGAGAAAACGAAACGGCACAGTAGGTTTCCTTAATTTTGCGTGCGAGATATAGAGGAGAATAGTACAGAATGGTGCATTGTAATGGATCTGTACATATACTCATCTGGTATATGAGTATCTAAGCGTACAATATTTCTAGTCTGTAGAAAAGGGGGAGAGTCGAGGCCGTCTTTGAGGCCAAAATGTTCTGCAGCTTTTTACTATGTATTTACAATAGACGAGAGCGTCCGCAGTGCATGCGTCCTCGCGAAAAAGCTCCATACGTTTGCTGTTGAGAAAGGCCCCCAAAATAAGGAAGAAGAAGAAACCAGTGAGACTGAGGTCGTCGTCGCATCACGTAGACAGCTACCTCCTGCACGTCCTCGTCCTCTTCATAAACGGAGGCCGAGAGGCCAGTGGTATTACCGTGTTCCTAGGGCAGCTGACGCTTCAAAACCAGGCACTTTTAAGCGACACCCGACCCAAGTAAAACAAAAAAGGGTCGCCTCTATTTCTCGCTTAATCACTCCCTAATTTTGACTCCTACACGTTAAAAATTACAAAAATTCTTTGGCACCCAATTTAGTGGAACATTTGCATACCACAAATCACGGCTGTCTTGAAAATTGGTGTGACTTTATGGGTGTGTGAAGTGAAATAACAAGCGAAGAGAAGAGGGCGTGTAAGAAAGGTGTCGAGGCTTTATTAAAAGTGGTTCACGTACGCAGGTGCATTTAATAGAACTCACAACAATCAAATCTTTCTAAGCGTGGAAAATGAATTGCTTCCAAGTTCAAATTTCGTTTGTTTCCCCTTGCTCTGCTTCTTTTAGAGTGCAATCTTATGTACTGCGAGGATTTTGCATGCTGCAAAGCAGACATAAATGCGTCGAGATTATCCGAGTGTTTCGTTCTGGAAGAGCAGCTCTTATTTCTCTTGATAAATGTATCTCTATAGCCTACACAGTTTTTCCACGTTTTTAACCCGATCAGTATTGCACAAACTGTGCAACCGAGAAGGCTTTTCAGTGCTTTATATTTAGTGCTGTATTGCAACACACACCAATCGCCATGCATTCATCCCAAACGTTTTCAACAATTTTTGCAGCTGCTTGATCTTTGGCCATTATTAAATTAGCAGTTGCTTCCTATAGAAAATTCCTACCACCAGCATCCAGTTTTAAGGAAAGAAATTCTGTTTACGACTACCGCATCAACTGTGACAAGATTTAACGTCAGTGCACAAGGGTGTTTTATCCTTTAATCCGCCATATTTTTTTGCATATTTGCCAGTTGATAGCTGCATATAATCTTCACTCCTGAAGAAGAATGCTCGCATATGAAGGAAGGAACTAAGATAAGGGACAATGTGAACATTTATCCCATTACGCACACTACTTGTTATCCTAGCTTATGTTCTCGTAGGAGCTAACAGTAAATTGGATAGACATGGACTCTATTTACATAGAACTACATACATCCACTCGTCTTCTTAACTCAGCGAAAAGTGAAGAGTCTTGTCTTGTTTTAAGTCTGACTCAATTTAGGCTAAAGCTATTTTTTGAGCCCAGAAAAAAAACTACTCTGTGTAAAAGCAATCGAACATTAATGGGATGGGACTCATATTCGGCATTTTTTGTGCTGCTTGCTTATCACCTTTCCTTTGTATGCACTAAAGGAGATATCAAATAATCCTCAAGAATGGAGCAAAACATATGTAGTGATCAAATTAAGTGGAATGGCCAAGACTATAAGAAGAGAAGGAGGGGGCAAATATCAGATCCAAAGTGTGCTTGAGAGCAAAAATTCAAATTTCGGCAGCAAAGACATATTTGGATCTTGATTTTGCTAAGTAGATATTTCTTGCGGACTTCGAGTGAAGTCAAGTAGGAGCCTGCTTTTTGTGCCCATTGTGGATAGGTATTTTGACTTGGACAATATAGTGCTTAAAATTCTACTCTGCATGGTGGATTTTTTTGGCAATGCCAAAACCACATTTGACTCTTGTGAAATGGGATGAAACAGGAGATCTCCAAAGTCAGTTTACTTAAATGGGACCCTGCTCCCGCTGGGATTGATGTAGTTATCTATGACCAAAAATAAACTTGCTCGCAAAATCGCATTTAAATTATTTTTCTAGAAACTCAACCAATGCAAAAATTATGCACGTTTGGGAAACTTTTATGGAGGAAAATGTGAGCAGATTTCCTTGAAAAATGTGTGCGTACGTGAACCACGAAAATGTGTACAATCTATTCTGCAGATCTGCGAAATACCTTCATTACAACAACAGCCAAGTATGAGTCATCGACTAGTGTAGCAGTGGGTATTGCAGATACCTAAATATTTAGCAGGAGCATAGTGGTGGTGTGTATGCCGTTTTAATGCCCTTGCCCAGCTTCTGGCCGCGAAGATACGGACGGACACTCAGTCAGAAGACTCCGTTGCCTCCCTCAAAAAGGATACTACGATAGAGTATATCTACGTAAAGTTGCGCAATACAAACTCGAACGTGATCAACGCCGCCGTGCGCAGCAAGTTGCAACATAGAATCTTACAGTTACACGACTTCCTCATACTTCTGACTTTTATGTGGAACCACAGCAAACTAACAAGCTGGCTGCCCATAATTTTTTAAATGTGCTCAATATCTGTCCATGCCATATTCCCCTACTGTTTTCGACGAATTCAAAACATTTAAGAGGACCCTGAACTTCCACTAACGCAAACAACATGACGCTGCTGCTCTTCTGAGACTAATCTGCTTAGGGCCTCTCGTCATACTTACATATGTATCTCTAACCCAGATCTTGGCGACGGTTAGATTTGTAATCATATCTGCCATCGGCAACGCTCGTACAACAACCACCAAAACATATCTATTGGGCGCTGGGCACCTTTTGACCCTGAAAACAAAAAGGAAGGAGGAACGCTAAACGTTCAGCGGAAAACAACTGAATGACCGATGTCGTGAATGGTTCCCAAAGAATTCTTGGGTCGCCTGGAGGACAATTCGTCCACGCCGCATAATTAGCGTGCATGTCGAGTGTTGGCACCGCCAAAATTATGTTAAACACTGGATGAAAATTAACATCCTGAGGGCACTGATCGGCATACCCATTTTGTGTAAACGAACCGCCCCGAGTTCCCGAGTTTTGTAGTCGCATATGTGACTGTGAGGGGATGTACGCGACGTCATTTTAGTGAAAAGAAGAGTCCAAAGAGGCTCGAATGAGTGCATTGCATGTACGAGATATTACCCAAGACCCTAAACTAAATTGCTTCATGAACCCCCCGCGCTGTCAAAACTCGGAGGGTTCCTAAAACTACATACGCGAACGAAGTGCGGAATATTTGGGCGCGCATGATCTCGACGCGTCGACGACCGCGTCCGACGTCGTTGCCTAATCACGTCTTGTCCCAACAGAGATCGGATTCATACTTCAGTCGATCAAATGAGGCCGTTAAAGTGATTGCAAACAAATGAAATATGCCACTGAAATTGAATTAGACGCGTGATAAGTGATATCGACGTTATTATCTGACAGAACAAACAAATCGGCATACATTCAAGATATTGTGAGTAAATAAGGATGTTACACGCTGGTGGAGGCCAAGTATTTTGTTTGTGAAAACACAAGTGTTGACGTCGAGTGATCGGCTGATTTATAGATTTTTTTTGCGAAGCCGGGATATCTATACTGACAGTAACAACCTTGAAAAGGAAAACGAGAAAATCTGCAGCAGCCACCAACAAATCACGTTATTGCAAAAGCAGACCTGTTTTCTAAAACAACAACAGCACAGCATGGAGGACGCTGTGAGCGACGTCAGTGCCATGGATACAAGGATCTCACCCCTCCGGGGCAACATGAGCCAGGAGGACATTGTCAACCAGACCAAGATCGTGCGCAACGGCCTCGGCGCCTTGCGCGACGATCACTACACCATCCTCGCCAGGATTCGGGACGAGCACGAGAATAGAAAGAACGCCAACAACAACATCGACAATTCCGAAAACACCAGTGATAGTGAGTCTAGTCTGCAAAAAGAATGCAAAAACACCAACGTGTGTCGGGCTGGAGAGGGAGGTGATGCCCTACTCGAGGACCGCATTGCCAATGTCAGCAGTTCGCTCGAACAGCTCGAGATCGGGCTGGCCGAGTCCAACGTCCTCCTCAGCCTGAACGATCATTTCGAGCGAATGGAGGCCGATCGGATGACGCTGAGGCTTGAGATGGGACGTGTGCAAGATGAAAATGAGTGGCTTCGGGAAGAGCTGGGTGATACTCAAAAGCAGCTGCAAGAGGCAGTGGCCGAGCTGGCCGAACTCCGGGAGGAGAAAAAGGCGAGGGAGTTTGAGGAGGAGTTGAAGAACATCTCCGAAACGTCGAATGCAAGACCGGTTACCCCTAGCAAAATACCAGTCGGATCGTGGCGTGTCGAAGAGGAAAAGGACATCAACAGAGCTTTGGCCGGCGGCAGTGATATTAGCCGATCGAGAGCGGTGTCTCCCGGCCCTTCCCGAATCCCCGTCGGTGGATGGCGGACCACGGCCAAGTTGAGCGTGTACAAGAAGGTGATGGAGAAGGAGGAGGCGTCCCAGAAGCTCAAACAGGCCAAGAAAAACTCGACGTCGACCCGAAATCAAAAGAGCAGCTACTTCAAGTTGAATGCGTCTCGAATGGCTTCGAAAATTCCGTCGAGATAACCGTTGTCCGTTGGATCCGGAATGAGTTAGGAAGTGTTTTTTTTCTTCAAATGTTATGCTCAACCGCTTATAGCCGCACTTACTCATGGAGCTGGTTCGTAATTGTCCAACCCGAAAAGTCAACATCCGTTAAACAATTCAACAATTTCTCAAAATTCACCCCGACGTTTGAAACATTGAGTCGCGCCCAAGAAATGTTTTTGGCAGTCAAGGCAGTTTAAAGGAATGTGCATGAATTGAACTAATATTTGATGAGACGACGACTATAGAACAATTAAACTCGTGAAATAAATGAAGATTGCCTATATCCATAATTATACATAAGAGTTTTATGTTTATGGTTTTAAGATAAAACCCATGCAATGCTCAACACCATTTGAAATAGTGAATGAACCAAATCCTTAAAAATCGATTGTTAACCCGGAAACATCACTTACTTAGTCATTTAACAGGATTGTAATTCTTGTAGTCCAAATATACCCGTGTGAGGAACGAAAAAAGTATTGTACTTAGAAATCTTAAACCCAGAGCTGCTTAACAACTATAAATTGCAATGTTGAAATAAAGACAAAAAAGACGTTATACCCTAATACCTGATTTTTCAATTGAATTTATCTCCTGTTCCTATGTTTTCACAAATGACGACTTGAGAATGTCCGGCTTTCTAAAAGATTTTCTTGAGCTAACTAAGTATATAGGTGTCAAACACTATTCTCGTGTAAACAATTGAATTGTTTCAGCATGACGCGTCGTTCGAAATCAATGAAGTCGAGGGAGAAGAGGAAGTCCCACTTCACCGTTCACGAGGTCACCATGAAGGCCCTGAACGATCCGCTGCCACCCCACCATCCAGGCACTGACGAGGAAGTCGAGCAGGTGCGGAACGGCGACTTTCGCTACTTCGATCTCGACCTCTCCAAGTTGGCACGACCTCAACCCTATCACCAAGAGAGTTACACACACGACATTCGTGGACGAGTACGGCATCCGGATTTTGGAGGTAGCAATCAGAATCCCGTGATCAACAGGGTGCCGCCAAGCAGAGTCCACAGCGCTCCCGAAAAAGACTACATTTATCCCAAGGTTTCCAACGGTAAAAAAGTCATCCTAAGTGTTTTCCGCCAAAAATAAGATCGGTCTCATTTTCAGAAACACGGCGGCTTTTACAAGAAGTCGAAAAAGTTAAAAGAACGTACCATGGTCGAACAGGTAAAGATTTGGGTCGCAGAATTTTGCATTTTACTTTTCTGTGAATCTCTAATCTGATGAAAATTGATGACGTCCTTTTTTAACTTTTTAGTGACAGCCACTGCTGCCGACATTGCAGAGGATGTCAGCCGCTTTGATCCACTCAACTTTCACCTGGGTCCTAAACACACAAAACAGAACCGGCCTCGACGAGTCGCTCGCTTCAGTCCGGATCGATCTGAAAACAAGACGAACGCATCATCGTCAGCCTCAAATGCATTCAATAAGGCGACAGCGACAGGTTGTCCTTTTTCTCAATTTTACCTAACATTTTGATGTTGCAATGAAATATTTTCAGGCGACTCTAAAGAAACTGAAGTTGTTATTGTCAATCAAACGGTCGAAAAAATGAACGGGTGTCCCGAAACCACAACCGAGCCGGAGCGGAAAAGTAGGCCGAAAGTCAGGATCGTGGCTCGAGTTCCGTCAGTACCGTTCGGAAATATACCCCAGTCGAATATCAAGAGGGAGGAGAAAGACTCCAATGAACTTGAAGAAGATGAGAATAAGGAGAACATTGTCAATGTTTACAGGCAACCTCCCCGTAGCAAATCCGCCGAATCTACAGAGGACAAGGAAAACCGAACTCCTACGAAACGGGGAACCCGATCAGCTCTTGGTGCCAAGTCTCCTGCTTCTGTTGGCTCCAGGCGATCACGGTCAACTGATGATGAAGTGGGTACTCCGCCAGGTAAAATGAAGTCTTGCTTGTTAAAATGCTTGGTCCTTTTATTAATTCCATTCTATGTTTTCAAATAGATCGCCAAAAGCTAAGGGAAATCCGAAAGCAGGAAAACAAACCTTGGCGAGGCAATATGAAATCTCTGGAAAACCTAACAGATACAGGGAATCAAGGTACAACTCCAAAGAAAGAAACAGACGCTTGCGACGAAGGGGACGACAAAGAGACCGATGTGGCAAATTCAAAGCCTTGGCGGAAGAATATGAAAAAGCAGGAGAAAGACCCAGATGCTAAAGCTGAAAGTATGACTTGCTTTTAATATTATCCTTCTCAATGCATTCGATGCTTTATTGCTTCAATTTCAAATAGATTTGCAGCCAGAGGATTTGTGTCGCAAGAAACGAGAGCGAGATGATGACCGGGCGCAAAAAGTTCGAACGTTTATGAAGGAGAAACGGGACAAACAAAGAGCTGACGAGAAAACGCGATTAGCGGAAGAAGCCAAAATGAAGGAAACAATTAGGAAGCGACTCCTAGCCCTCGAGGCCAAGAGACGAGGTCGAGAGGTTGGCGGTGGCGGTGGCCAAAGCAAAACTTCGCTGGCTTCGAAAGCTGCACTGCGTAAACAATCGAACCTTGAGGTACGGTACATTTTTAGCTAGCCAGAAGTGTTTACCCAGCCTCTTAAAAATTGTTGAAACCATAGTAGAGTGCATACACGTGAGCCTGGACAAACTTTCAACGCAATTTTCTACGGTTTTTTTCTTGAAAACTACGCATCAAGCTTTTTTGCATATCTTAAGTTAGTTTCGTTTTTATCCTACCAGGATTTGAATGAGACGGAGAAGGCTCAAAGAAAACAGGCCGAGGCCGAGAACCTACGACGCCTCTTGGTTCAGCTAACGACCGAGATGAGGGCCAAGCATTCCCCTGGGAGCGGAGGAGATAAGGTGTCAACGTCGCCGTTCAAAGAATTCGAAAGCATTCGAAGCGAAGAAATACAAATCGGGAGAAATAGAAACAGTACGTTTACCAACGATGGACGAACTTTAGCGGAAAGTGACGCCGATGATCACGATAAGCAGGAAATTCGTTATAGTCGTGGCTCATCGAACCAACAAAGTAGACAAGTACGGCCAATAATATCGCGTGGCAACAACAACAACGACGCCGTGGAACCAAATCGTGACACGGCGGCCACTGCTGCTTCTTTTGAAAACCCGCCGTCGACCTCTTCTGCACCACGAACGCATGATGGAAAGTCAGAAATAGAAGCAGTAAGGGCTCCGCAACAAAGTGACTTGGCAACACCAAGTTCGTCGGCCTCTGTCTCTGTTTTCGACGAGGTCGACTTTCGATGGCCGTCGACTGACACTAAATCACGACAACAACAGCCAGCAAGCTCCAATGTCGAGGCCGTTGAGGTTGACGTGATCGTGAAGGAGGAAATTGCTGACAGCTCCGAGGACCTAAGTCAAACCGTCAAGCAACTTTACAAGAGTCACGCAGAAAATTTGGACCTCATTCAGCGAGCAGATCCCGATTTGGTGGTTCCACCTCTCTCGATTCCAGAAGCAAAAGAGAAGATGAGATCTCCCGTCTTCAAGCGAGACCCGACTAGCACTAAAAGTGCTGGACTTGACCAAAGAAATAAAATGGCTGCCGACAATGCCATTTGTCCGTCGCAGCAGGATCCGTTTAACTTCATGTCGACGGTTCAAAGAAAGCTGGACACCCAAAAGCAATTTGACAAACCCAAAGAGGTCGACAAATCGTTGATGCTCTCCGAGGGGCCACTGTCCTCCGCAAGCAGTACGACATCATCTTCGGCGCATGATAAATCACAAACTTCGACATCAAAGGGGCACGTTTCTGCTGCTCATAAACGTAGGCCATCGATTGAAAAGGCAAAAGGAGAAGAGGAAGAAATTCCCGTTCGAGACACAGATCCTCAAGAAGACCGACAAAAAACCAGTCAGGTTGTTGATTTCGATTTTAATTATCTGGTACCACTCACGCGCGCAACGCAATGTTTGCGCGGACAAACAAAGACTTTGCTTTGCGCAAAGCGTTACCAGATTGGATTTACGATGAACATTTTTATTAAAAAATACCAATTATTTTTGTTCTTCAGCTTGGCGATTATCCCATACCAGAAGCACTACACATGCGTTTTCAAGCAGAGCTTAATCAGTTTGTTTCCATCCAAGAAGCCGAGCGACAGCTCTCAAACTTGGACCAAATTCGGGATGTAACGAGAGCACGTCAAGATGCAGCCACCATGGCAACCTTAGCCCAGGTAAATAAATTACCATGTAATTACTAAGGAACGTCGTCTCTTATCCCTGGCCTAATTTTATTTGTCGGAAAAATGATTATGCTTTGTTTAACGCTGTTATCCAATTTACAGGGCATGAACGAAAACCTAAATACACAACCATCGCGGAATAAAAATGAAGAATCGACTAGTCGTGGAAAAAAGATCGGTGGAGAGGCAGATCGAAGCAGCAGAAGAAGTAGCAGAGGCAATGCTAGACCGGAATCTCGTTTAGAATTTGAGGCACGAATGAAGAAGGAGCTTCACGATGTCTTAAACAGTAAGATGGAGCGACTAATGAGAAGCCAAGTGGAGGCCACCAAAATGACCGCCGAGGCCGCGAGGCAGTTGGCAAACATTCATGCGAGCGATTGTAGAAAAACAAAGGTGGCCAAGGATAAAAGTACACCATCGAAGGCTGTTGCTACGCAACAAAAAGAAAAATCATACTCCAATGATGCCAGAGCTACTTCGTCGTCGAAGTCGAAACTGGCTGGCGACCGGAGAAGCATGAATGAGGTTCCCGACGAAGTCATGACTTTGATGTCTCGCGCCGAGTCGAGTATCCCGGAGGTTCTTAGCCTTGCTGAGAAGACTGAGAAATCGGGAAATTCCATTCAGCGAACAATCTCCAAAGCTCTTCAGGAGCTGTCGAGCTCCGTCGCCACAGATGATCAAAGGTCGATCGCGACCAACATCACGGAGGAGATTGCCGAGGAGCTCTCGGACGACGCCACCCTCCGGTCGGTGAGTCATCGGAGCACCAGTCGAGAGGCTAGTGTGAGCAGAGAGATCCACCAGCCGGGCTCGCAAAAGACAACTGCAACTGGTAGCACATCATCGACCACAGCGGCAGCGAGGTTGTCCGAATTCACTGGCAGCCTCTTTTATCAGCACATGGAGGACCAGAGGGTGCGAGACAAGCAGCAACTCGTACTCATTAGGCGACGAGAACGACAGTTGCTTGAGGATACGAACAGAACGCTTGACAAGATTGCCCGGCAAAAGGCCGAGGTCAAGAGCGATGACGAGAAACATTCGAGGCTGTGCGAAAAAGAGAAGAGAGCCCGACGAAAATACAAAGAGCACAAAACAGAATTGTCCGATCTAAAGTACACGATTGAGGTGGCCGAGAGGGAGAGGCGAATGCTGATCAAGCAGCACAAGAAATTGTACTCCAAAAAGAAGAAGCAGAAGGAAGATTCTCCGTCGGTCGTGTCGTCGGCAAGTTCTGACATCAGCAATGCCATCACTCGACCATCTCACCACGAGACGAGTGTTAGCAGCAATAACGGCGACCACACACGAGATGCTCCTTCAGGGGTCGCTGAGGAGGACGCCTCTCAGAGGACGCTCACCAACATGTCCAAAGACAGAGATGACGGCTCCCTCAACACCAGTACCGTTAGTTCGAGGCCAATGCGAGCCTCCTCGAAAATGGACAGCGTGAAAAAACAAATTGGGGTCACCCTGCGGGATCCGCTCTCCCCTAAGCACGCGTCGTCCATGACGAGTCAACGGCGTCGGCACTCCAGTGCCGACTCCGAGGATTCGATGAGCATCATGTCTCAGCCAGAGACGATCTCCATATCCCCAGACCAGAGCGATGTTGATATCAGGGTCCAAGCCCTCCAGGAGGAGCTCAAGCAACGAATGCGGACAGCCGCCAAGCTGAAAAAGGAGCAAAAGATGAGACGTGACCGGCTGAAGGTAAAAGAAGACAGCCTGAAGAAACAGATCGAGAAGTATGATCAGCTCATTGAACAGACTAAGGCTGACCTCGAAGATAAGACTTTGCAAACATTAGCGTCCGCGACGGCCGCGTCACCCACGATTCTTGGAGGTGCTGTCGATGGTCGGGGTGTCACGCAGCCTCAAATTAAAATTCCACGACAGCAAAGCAGGGAGGATTCCATATCTTCAGCGGGAGCCAGGTCGCCGACCTCGGTAGCCTCGAACTCCAGCAGCAGTGCGCCAACCTCGCCATCCAAGACAGCGCCTCATTCGAGCCTGTCGCAGCAATCGAGCACGGACACAGTTTTGGCGAGTCCACAGAAACCCGCGACACCATCGTCGGCAGACGTGTTAAACGAGCCTCCCGTGTGGCCGAGCGTGTCGCCGACGGCGGTGTCTAAGTTGCCCGTGAATGAAGACGTTCCCACAGAAGCATCGCTAACCAATGAGCAAAACTATTCGGACGACTTCACGTCCTCCAGCGTCAGTTCCGACGTCAACAATGCGGCCAGTGCCAAGGGCGCGTCGGCGGACAGTCTCTCGAGCCCGACTAAGCTAATTGGCCAAGGAAACAAAGTGACTGTGGTTGCCGATGTCACAGTCGACGCGATTTGTGCCGATCTTGCCACCATGTTGGTCAAGGACACCTGCAGAACATTCGAGACCATCACGTCCAACAAAGCACAAAAGATTCCCGTGCCACCGCCCGACCTGACAAAGACGCGGACGCCGACTTCAAGTCCAACCAAAACATCAACTGTCCAAGTTCTTTCTCCTCGTTCGAGGCCACAAACCGATTTGATGCTGACAACTTTTGACATCAGCTCGGAAAGCTCTGATGGTAAGAATCTAAATATTGTACCCTCTGTAATATTTCTTAACACTTTTATTTGATAATCTTACTATAGATTCCACCGCCCCACCACCGACGGGAAAATCCGTCACCGCGGAAGCATTTGAGGAGGCGCCCATCGAGTCGGGATCAGGATATCAAGGAGACTTCATTGACGATGACTTTGGGCTGAGCATCAAGCAAGAGTGGGAGCACCTCAGACAGCAAGAGCTACGTATTGAACAAGAGGTGGGCTACTTGAGATATAAAGTTTCCTTGTTCCGTGCAACAATACCGATTTTTTTTCCTGAAGTGCTTCCTTTTTTCGAGCAAAAAATCGGTCAATTACTCAATCCCATTGAATGCACTTGAGTCTCGAGTGCAAGTGGAATACAAATGATACTCTCCTCTCGACAATTGAGGCCCTTGTTCTATTTTTAGTTTGTTTTAAAAATCGTACCACAAAGAGCTTAGGTTATGGTCTAAAAGTGAAAACACAAAGGAGAGTCTTCGTGGGACGTCTTGTCTTACCTAATTGAGTAATGGCTACGTCTGTCACTTCTGATTTATCGTTAATATTGATAGATGGGCGAAACATGCTTCATTAATGCTTATGCAATGTAATACTCGTATCTTGGACAAAGTACGATTTTCCATCAACGCCTAAATATTTCCTTTTCCTTTAGATCAACAATCTTCAAAAAGAGGTCGTGAGTGTGCCAGAGAAGCCGCCTCCTCCGTACACACCTCCGGCCTCGCCTGGACTTGTCGGTCGCATTTTGCGACGGCCTCCCGTCGACGATCCTCCGGTGTACGTTCCCTCGAGCAAGGCCGAGTTGTCCGAGATTGTCGAGGTCATGTCCACGAGGCTGTTTGTAGCGAGGTCGGCCGCTGGAGAGGTCCCTTTTGACGATGCATTCTTGGCCTTGCGCCACAAACCGCCGGCCTCTTCTAACAAAGATGAGACGGAGGAGGGCAATCGTCTCGGAGACGAGACGCGGGAACGTGACCAAGAGAAAGCCCGCCACTCGTTTATCCGCTTCGTCTACGACTTGGTAAGGTTTTTTTGCGTGAAAAGGCGCCTGTTGATATTTGTGCTCATCAAAAGCCGATACCCGCCAGAAAATCGTACTCCAATAGCAACGTTTGTGAATTTCTGCAGAAACTTGTCAATTGCACAATTCACTCTTTTTCAGGTCAAGGATGTAGTGGCTCAGACATACTCTGTCGAAGAGGAGGTGCAAAACCCGCCGTGGATGCAGCAAAAGGCCTTGGTCAAGGGAAAAATGGCCTTGCCCGAAACCCCGGCTGACCTCGTTCAAAAAGTCAGCCACGAGGTCTTCGTGGCCTTTGGCCTGGAAAAGAAGGCCGCCAAGGAGAACATGATCATCAGGTGGTCGCAAAAGAAGCGCGATCGCGTGGATCAGGTGCTTGTCCGAGAGCTTCACGCGGAGGAAGTGCGATTGTGGACAAACTACGCCAATGACGAGGTCTTTGTCAAGGATGACCTGACTAGTCAGATTCTCGACGTCTTAGTGAATGACACTGTGCGCGTACTGAAGAACATTTATGCAAAGCGACAGCATGCGTGAATCCGTGATATTTTTTTCTGAAATACGAGCATAAATATAATGGCCTATAAATCTTACAGTCTCTACTCTCTTCGTCCAATGAAATGTCATTCGTTTTCGTATTCCTGTGTTGATGGCGAAAACGAAAGTACAAATCGTCGAATCTGACATGGCTTCAACTCGACAGATTAATCAATCGATTACAACGGTAATTAGACTACGTAGACGAGGCTGTTTGTTTGGCTATTCTCCCCATGGGGAATTGCGGTCCAATAAAAACAAATCGAGGCACTTTTACTGCGTTCTTTATTAACGAAGTTTAAAAAAATAGAGAGGCTACAGAGTACAAGAAGTCTTGGGAAAGCGCAATTAAAGCGAGTTTGTGTACTCGCTTTAACTTGTAATCGTGGAGCTTCTGTTTATCCAAGAATGCGAAGCAAAAGTGATCCTCTAAGGCAGAGCTTTCGAATTCGAACCTTTATTTGAATTTGTACCTTGGCACGTGAGCATTCGTTTCAAAGGCATTATTTGCCAACGTAAACTTCAAGTCTATTTTTATTCATCTTCCTTGTTTGGATATTTATCTACTAATCCTCTGAGACCAAGTTAATCTGGTTATAAGGCCTCTCGAGTTTGACAAAGACAGAACAGACTGGATCGACTGTTTGGCAAGCGCAACGAGTAATCCTAATGGATAGATGTGCCTTAGACACACATTGTAGATATCTACATAGTTTTCATGTGAAAGTATCATCAAATGGTCGACCCGAGGCGTTCATAACAATATATGAAAACTTATCACGCGTCCCGTTCCTTCTGCTCCATATTTCTGGGTTGAGAAGATGCCTACACCCATTCATATAGGCCTATCTGCGTTTGAAATAGAACTTATGAAGACTGTTTGTATAGAAAAGTATTTTAGCTTGCAGAGATAGTCGATACATGCAGAGAAAGAGAGCAGACACTAAACAGCCTCTCGTCCTTTTTTTGAAACGGGATCCGATGGAGGCGCAGTCGATCTCAGACGTTGTTTGAGCACGGTGGTTTCTGAGCTCGCCTCTTTGTTTCACAATTTTCCTTTGTGTTCAGCCTTCAAGGCCAAGGATAAAGAGAGGGGATACGCTAACATCAACAAACATTGGCATAGTTAAGCTAAAGGTAAAGAGACTGTAATTGAACATTTTGTGTTGCAGGAAAATGATTGCGAGTTATCATCTCGCCAGTACGTGATCGTTAGGCAGCAAATAGAATTAAATGTATTTTGAAAAGAAGCTTACTTCTCAGAGAACAATTTTGTCTTCCACAAGCCTTCGGGTCACAGTACATCTTGCTTTTTTTTAATTTCCGTGACCCGTTTTTCCTACGTCATTCTTTTGTGCGCGATTCCCTTGGGAGGGTGAGCACACACGCCGAATCAAGCTTGACAATTTTACATGAGTAGATATTTTTAGACTCGAGCGTTGTCTTTGGCATGCTTCCTTTGATTTATTTGGATTTTTTTTACGTAGCCTCATCACCATGGGGAATAAAGAGTCCAGCATGAACAAAGGCATCATGATCGGCCAGGGGGGTGGAAGCAGAGGCAGCAGCTACAAGAGAAGGAGTCGCACCTTCAGCCGAAAGTTCGCCAACATGCACTCCCAGAAGTCCAACGGCAATTCGGGCACCAACGACAACAAAAGCAACAGAAGCTTCAGGAGCAACAAGAGCAAATCCATCAATGGGAGTCCCCACGACTCGTCCTCCAACCTTGACGACATATCGCAGAACCACAGCAACAGATTTGAATCAGCTCGAAGGTACAAAATATGGTCACACGTAATAGGATTCCTTAATTTGAATTGACATACAATTTGATAGTAATGCACGATAACTTTCTGTGTACTCTAAAAATGTCTCTTGCGTTTCAGGTGCGAGCTTATGCTTTTCTCTACGACTTCTGTGGACGAAACCGAGCCTCCCGACTTCTCGCTTGAACAGAAAGCCCTCGTCGTAAGAAGTTGGACTCTAGTGGACGAGCATATAAATCAGGTAACACATTAATGCATTGACCAAATTGTTGTGAAAAGGGCATGGCATTGTGGTTTTTATTCCTGTAGACAGGCAAATGCAGAACTATTCTTAAGTAGCTAAGACGTTGTTTCTTTGATGTCCAGAAGAGGAATAAAATTGTTAAACACTCCCATCACATCTTTATGTTCCTATAACAACCACAAAAGAAACAATGTGATGTACACGAAACCAACATGCCATGGCCTTTGTACGTAATAAGTGGAAAATTCGATTATGGGACTTCCTATCCTCCTCCGTCATGATCAAAAAATGACGTAAAAACCTCCATAAATATTAATAATAATCTCTGCGGGTTTTTCAGATTGGCCTCTCGTCGTACCTGGAGTTGTTCAGGCGAGCCCCCGAGTCCCTGACCGTGTTCCCCATGCTGAAGCATCTCAGCCAGGAGGACCTGGAGTTCTACACCCAACTACGAAATCATAGTGTTCGCGTGACGGGCGTTCTCTCCATGATAATTCGCCAGGTAAATGTCTCATCTGATCAGTTTTTATGTCTACATAATACATAGTTAGGTGTTCTTCTGATGAAATATTTTCACAGATCGAGCAGGACCCGATCAAGGCTGACCACTCGATGAAGGAGTTCTTGTGCGACTTGGGGAGGCGCCATTTCGGGTACGGGGCGAACACGTCCCACATGGAGTTGCTCGGTCGCGTGTTCGTAGAGAGCCTGCAGCCCGTCTTTGCCGAGGACCCCGAGAAAGAGGCCATTCAAGCTGCGTGGATCGCCTTCTTCCGGGTGATTGTTTTCTGGCTCCAAAACGGCTTCAGATTCGTGCAAAACAAGGGCAATCCAGCGGCCATGATACAGTAGTGGACAGATAACGTTAGCATCAAAGTTTATGAATAAAATAGATTTGATGGATATTTACATTATAAAATATAATGATGTCAAGAAAAATATCTATATAAAACTAATTTGAATAGTTAACCTGACATGATTTCAGCATAAATGCGATTGTCTAAAAAAACAAAATTCACGCTATAACACTTCTCCTGACTCCACAAGTCCAGAAAAAAGTAACTACATTTCCGCCCGTCATTGCAACAACTAAAAATGCGTATCAGACTGCCTATAATTTTCGTAATTGTGATTCACAATTTATGACCTGATTTTTTTGCAAATCTTTTTTTAAAATTAACCTAAAAATTCCACCATCACAGGTTCCCCCAGAGCCTGTGGATACCAGTAAAAATATTTGCAAGAAAATCTTGTTACTGAAAAAAATGTTGAAGAAGAGTTATGCAGCAGAATTCCAATTTAGTATTTACTTATATCTCGATGCGAATCTCGAATCTTCGCATAGCATAACCAAGTTGGTAAGGCAATAGTGATGATGACATGTAGCCCACCCGCAAAGTCGCAGATTCCCGAGGAGAAGGACGGCTAAAAAATGTTTGTGGGGACAAGATACATGTGCCGTGACAA
>JAAUYL010079283.1_pt1 | contig 22739 bp, 19 predicted proteins | sample 7278011 | NCBI WGS metagenome assembly JAAUYL01 (sample SAMN14350225, study PRJNA611818) | marine sediment metagenome | isolation source: surface marine sediment (1.8m) | place: French Polynesia: Moorea | collected 2018-08
ACTTTAAAGATGTCACAAATAGTTTCAAACTTTAAATGTCAAATAATTGCCTCAAACCTTTCTCTTGTCAAAGTTTTTAGCCTATCCAATCTAACTTCTGAATTCTGAATTCTGAATTCTGTGAAATGGTATAACTCCTAATAACAAAGCCACTGTAGCAAAAATTTATCAAATTGTTATAACACCTACCACCTAAGTATTTTATTCATCTTTAAACCAATCTATGAAAAATATAATTCCCAATTCTAAACCAGGCAAAGCCGAACTTATTCCTATTACTTCAATGCAAAAATATTTAGTGAAAGAAGGTTACCTAATACCCGGCATTGTCACAGTAGTTTTTGTAGTTTTAATGTTCGTTTCCGTGGGAATACCAGAATTATATGAATGGTTAATAGCAACTTATATTTCTGGTGCAGCTTTCTATTTTGTTTACCATTTGTGCCATAAACCTAAACCTTGGTGGGTATTATTTGGCTCCGGTTTTGCTACTTGTGTAATTTTAGCCAGTCCGATTTTGCTTCTATTCATTATTGTATTTCGTGGTATTCTGCCTGGTAATCTGCCAGAAAATTTGGAACAATTAACCTTTCCTATCTTGTTTATCAAAATGTTTTTTGGGGCAGGATTAATGGAAGAATTACTGAAAGCACTACCAGTGTTTGGCTGTATGTGGCTTGGACAAAGATTACGAAGTCCCCGCAGAGAAGAAGTGGGAGTCTGGGAACCTTTAGACGGTATTTTAATTGGTACTGCTTCCGGCGTTGGCTTTACAATGTTTGAAACCTTGGGTCAATATGTACCGGGAATCGTAGAAAATGTCACAGAGTTATTAGGAGAGGGTCTTTTAGGATTAGGAGCAGGCTATTTAGCAGGATTACAACTACTCATACCTCGGATTTTGGGTTCAATTGCTGGCCACATGGCCTACAGTGGCTACTTTGGCTATTTTATTGGTTTAAGTGTGATTTATCCCCAGGATCGATGGAGAATTTTAGGTGTTGGTTATCTAACTTCCTCTTTGTTACACGCTTTGTGGAATTCTACAGGAGATAGTTTGATAATTTTAGCCACAGTAGGTGCAGTTTCTTATGCGTTTTTTGTCTCAGCAATTTTAAAGGCAAAAGAAATATCAAAACTTCTGATATAGCGCTACCCATTAAGGTTAGGAGATTTTAAATCCTGAAACCCTTTGACTGTCTACTGTTCCCTGTTCCCTATTCCCGATTCAAGTAGCGCTATAAAACTTTAGATCAGAAACAGAAAAACGATCGCCCTACTCAACGAAGTTAGAGCGATCGCTTTTCAAACTTAATATTAACTTTTAGCTTTTAGGAGTTATCTTAATCTTGAGGTCATCAAAACTCATATTTAAGAACTCACCTTTCACAGGTACATCTATTAAAAAGCCAATCTTAGACCCCAAGTTAGGATCGTTATCTGCAAAAGTATAGTTAAAAGACCATTCTTTTATTTCTGTCCATTCAGGGCGAGGCTTTGAACTAGATGTTTCGACAGCAGTGGTAAGTAATGTACCAGGATTTTCTTTATCTCCTCCCACGGTCAAACCAATATAATCAGCATGAGCAAGTTTCGCTGGTACTCCATTCTCATCTATTGGGTGATTGAAGTTACAGACATTAATAGTTACAGCGTAATCCCCAGCAACTAAGGGAAAATCGAAATTAACAAAGGCTTTTCCTCCGTATTTAGGAAAACTATTGGCCATCCCTAGAGTGTATGCACCAGCAGTAGAGCTGCAACCACTCATTCCATCAGGTTTGAAATGATCATCTGAGCCGACAGTCCAATCACCATCATCTTCTATATCATTTTCGATGACGATAACTTGTTCTTGAGCAGCAGCTATAGTTGGATTAATACCGAAGCAAGTCAATGCTAGTAGCACTGAAATTACCCATGCTAGTATTGATTTCATCTTTGAGTCTCCAGTTTTTGTAGTTCAAATGCTGATGTGGTTTTTTCATGCTAATTGAATAGAGTTGAATAACCCGATCCTTAACCCGATTGGGCTTGCACTTATCTACTATGTAACCTTTCCTGATACACAATAATAGGAATTTAATATTTTTTTTATAAACATAAATTACCCTAAATCCCTTAATTTTATCAAGATTTACCCATTTTTCGAGAAAAAACACTATCAATACTGTTGCGCAATAGTTTTTAACTGCTGTATACAGCATATTTTGGACAAATGAACCACAAGGGGTGAATAGTAAAACTCTTGTGGTGCGGGCAAAATTCCCGGTAAATGTTTACCTCACTGGCAGCGGGAGTGCTGTATATTATTGTTGTTGGTAATAGTAAAGTTAATCCTCAAAAACTTTTTATATAAAATTTTCTTTTATTGTTCATCTATTTTCTAAACTTTCTAGGGATTTAGTTTAGAGTACATGAAAACGGACTTTAAATAAATAATAGACTTGTAGAGCAACTGTATCAGGACTTACGCAACAGCAATAATTCTGGTGATAATATCCGAAATAAGTACCATTACAAAATTATTTACCTATTCTAATCCTATGGGATCTTTAGAAGGCAAAGAATTCAGCTTGTATAGATGTATAATTAATTTTGTGTAGCTACTTAATGACAAAATCATACACCATATATGGCAGTCCTACGTAAGTCTCGTCTGTTAAAGTTGCTACTGGTTTAGCGTTACCAAAAATTTCTTAATTTAGCCAGTCGGCGATCACTTCTATTTGGTCTGTTGATAATAAAGGTGGGTTATGACCACAAGGAAAATGATTCACAGTTATTTGGGGATGAATAGATTGCATTTTCTTGATAGTTTCTGGTAACAACAGATAAGATTCTTCACCATGTAACAATAATACAGGACAACTTACTGATGACCAAGTTTCCCAAAAATCAACTGGTTTTAGTTCACCTTTACTAACTCTAAACACATCTATAATAGATAAATCGTAGTGTAATTGATATTTACCTTCAGAAGTCTTTTTAATAGTATTTTTAGCTATATGTTCCCATTCTAAATCAGCTAAAGCCCCATAATCAGAATAAAATTCTTTCACATATTCTGTTACTTGAGTCAAATTCTCAAAACTAGGCTTTCCTTGACTTAAATATTTTCTTGCCCAACGTCTCAAACTTTCAGGAACAATCTCTGGACCAATATCATTTATAACTAATCTGTTAATTAGAGAATTTTTTTGAGAGGCAATAAACATTCCGATTAAACCTCCCATTGATGTTCCTATCCAATCAATATTACTCAGATTTAATTTATCAATTAAAGTTAACATATCTGAGATATAAAGAGGTAGACCATAATCAGATGAATTGGATAACCAATCGCTTTTCCCTCTACCTACTATATCTGGGCAAATAACTCGATATTTTTCTTGCAATGCAGCTGCTAAATAGTCAAAATCTCTCCCTGTACGACTAAAACCATGAACACAAATTAACACCCTTTTATTCTCAGGATTACCCCATTGAGTATAAGCCATTCTATGCTGACCGTTCGGGTTTTTACATTCTATATATTCATACTTTACCATTATCTTTCTCGATCCTAGTTATCGGTAAATATTTGTATTCTTTTGCTTATTTATAGTTCATAAAAATATAGTCAAATATGACATATCCTTATTTTGCAGGAGTTACTCTAACTGGGTTTCAACACCGCGCCAGTTGCGTGACTGTCTGGAGACCCGCCCAACGCACTTGCTTATCTATCCCATAGTCAAAGACATTTGGGATTGCTTTTCTCATAATATTTAGAGAACCGTTAACGTAACTCATTGATTAATCCAATGCTTGCGGTACGATTGCATTCCTCTTTGTCTTGATGCAACAGCGAGTGGGGGAAACCCCCGCGTGAAGGCGCTGCATCGCTTTATTCTTTTCGGTGAAAAGGTGACTTGATTTTTCTCACCTTTCTTGTAAACAGGAATTAGATCCTTATCTATAAAACTTACTTTTGAGGTATAAGATTCTTCTAACTTATTATAGGGAACAGATATAAAATTTTGATTATTTTTTTTCCCTAAATTTATCTTCTATTTCCACTCTTTATTGTGCCCTATTATCAATGTTCCTATTTTCTGGTTAATCAGGGTATTAATAATCAAATGATATGATTTATGAAGATAATCATTAATTTTGAATTTTCTTTTATTGCAAAGCTTTTTCAGACTCTTACTAGATTGATTTTCCTGGAGTTCAGATTGTCGGAAGCTTTTAACTTTATTATAGTATTGATTTATAGATTTTAACGGTCTCCCATTTATCAAGATAGGTTTTATTCCGGCGCTTATTAAAAGTTAATGTAGCTAAATTGTTTAATCCAATATCAATACTAGCAACACGGTTTTTTTCTAAGAGGTATTGTTTTTCGCATTTTTCATAAATGACTTCAATGACATAATGGTTAAGTCTAGGGACGAGACGAACTTGTTGAATTTGTAAAGTAGGTACTAATGTTTTTAGATAAATCACAGTTTTACTTGGATTAATAATTCCTTGTTTAAGTTGCCTCTTGCTGATAGCTTGTGTTGTATAAATTACAATTCAGGAGACTTCCTGACGGCTAAATGCTTACCTACACTAACTCCTGATAAAAACTTAATAACTGCCTAGCTAAAGCTTTATTTGTATACTGACTCATTGCCTTTTCATAACCTTTTTGCCCCAAACTTTCAGTTAATTCTTTTTGCTCCATTAACTGCATTAAACGATTTCTCAATTCCTCAACATTTCCCTCTGGAAAAACTAAACCAGCATCCCCAATTACATGAGGAATTTCCCCAGAGTCAGAACCTATTACAGGAACTCTACAAGCCATTGCCTCAATTAAAACATGACCAAATTGTTCTTTCCAACCCACAGAAGTTAAAGTTTTAAACTTATAAGTAGTTTCTGATGGCAAAACTAAAGTATTCATCAGATTAATATATTTTTGTACATGGTCGTGAGGCACACTTTCTACAAAAATCAAGCGATCTCTAATTCCTAATGCTGTTGCTGTTTCGACCAAAGTTGTTTGTAATTCACCCCTACCCAATAATAACCATTTCCAATTTTTTTCCTGTAAATCTGCCAGAGATTTAGTTAAAGTTAATAAACCTTTTTCCTCAACAAAACGACCCACAAAACCAACCACAAAATCATCAGCTTGAATCCCCAAACTATTCCTTAATTCTGTTTGAGGTTCTGGTTTAAATAAAGTTTCATCTACTCCTAACTGAGGCATAACTTTTATCGGACCTTTGTAACCTCTATCTCTTAAAATATCTTCTCCATCTTTATTACCTGCAACAATTCCATCAGTATTTCTGAGGTTATAACCTTCTAACAAAGAAATAGGAAATTTTAGTTCATAAGGTAAATTCCACCAAGTGAAAAATAAATTTTTAGCCTTGATTCCTAAAAGCTTATTAAAAGTAATAAACTGAGCATAAGTTAAAGCTTTAGAACCCTGTTCTACTTGAATAATTTCAGGCTTTAATTTTCGGAGCAAACTAATTAGATCGGGACCGAAAGTTAGTAAAGCTTGATTATTTTCGCTGTAATTAGAAACAGGTACTACTTTAAAGGAATCCTCATCAATAAATTTGGTTTCAACTATTTGACTTTGTACCCCTTTTGGATTCCAACGTTGAGGTACAACAACCGTAACTTCAATACCCGGTTCAAGTTTAGCTAAAGCGCGTAACTTTTCCCGATTAAGGTCAACAATATAGGTGTGGCTAGCTATTAATATTCTCATGGTTTTTATCGTATGGTTTAGTATTTATGAAACAGTATATGGTAGGTTTTTATGAAAAATTTGTAGTTAGGGATTTTAATTCAGTTTTTTATCTAAAATATATATTTTTTAAATCAAAAAAACTTTTCTTTTCTATATATATATTACTTATTTATATTACTCTTCATTCCTAGTTCTGTCTAACCAACCTACTAAATCGGATATATTTTTGAAATTTAACATTGCCTGACTTAATTGTTCTAATTCCATACTTGATAATTGATTAAAGCGTTCTTTTGTATTTAGATCGAGTTCGCCTAATAAACCCTCTAGTAAACTTATAATTAATTCCCTTTTACCTTCTTCACGACCCTCTTCACGACCTTCTCTTTTACCTTCTTCTCTACTAAAAGCAATTGCTCCCCTCCGGTCGATAATAAATCGCTCTTGGTTTTCCAATCTTTGTAATTCCTCTGTAGTTAAATTAGCCTTATTAGCAATAGTAAAAGCATGATTAATTTCAGGACCTACTCCCATTAATTCTGGTACTATTTCCCAACTATTAGTATGTTTCATAAAGTCAAGCCATTTATCTGTAATACTTTCTAAATCTGCCAACTTTTTTTTTAACTTAGGTAACCCCACAAAAAACAGTTCTAAATCCCTATCTGGGTAAACAAAAGAATCATCCCATTCTTTGAATGCAAAGTAGGTAATAATTTTTTCACTCTCCTTAAACATCGTAAAATCAGTAATAGTTAGATAAATTACAGATTCTAAATCAGCATAAATTTCCCCTCGCTTGAGTTGATTAACATAAACTTTTGCTGCATAGTAAATAACTCATTTATTAAAATCTTCTATATTTAATACCTGTATTTCAATGATAACTATAGAACCATTATCAAGTTTGGCTCTCACATCTAAAAATTAATCTTTGAGAATAGCTATTGCTCCTGCTTCATAGGTATTAATAAATTCCAAGTCACGAATAGTATTTTGACCTTTATATAGTAGTGCATTGAGAAAACTAATCAGAATATCTTTACTCTCAGCAAAGCTAAATATTTTTTTGAAGGCATAACCTGTTCTTGGATTAATAAATCTGATGCTATATCTGGTTTGCGGTAATTAGTTAATAAAGACAGATAACAGCGGTTTTTCGTAAATACTTACCAGACAAATTAGTTTAATTTGATTAAATTTATACCAATCCTCCAAAATAATGTCATACATAATTAAAAATTATTACAGCACTTTTTAAGATAGTGAAGTACAGTTTATTAATTGCTTCCAGATTCCGATTTTCCCTAAAATTATAACCTAAAATTCTCAAACTATGTACCTCCAAAAATATAAAATCGAAAGTTTTTATAAGGTACGAAATAATTTTATAAAATTATTGCTATGGCAAGGAATAAGTCACAGTGATAAAAACATTTCCCATGATTAGATTTATCATCAGTTTATGCACTAATCAACTCTTTATTTGCTATAGTTTTTTTTGGAAAAAATCAATCTTTTTATAACTTGCCAAATTCTTAATTACTTTGTCGAGTATAAATTTGCCCGTCATCCCAAATAGATTTAATCCTAGTTTGAACAGCACTCAAAAAACCAAGAGTATAGAAACTGCCACGAGTAATTATTTTTATAGGAGAACCACCTTTATAACAAGGAGGGTGGCCCAACACATGACAATCAAATAATTTGGCAAAGAAACGCAGACATTGATTAGGAGTGAGATTTTTTAATCCCATGAAAAAGTGATTATGATAGAAAGTAACTTGATATTTGAGCGACCTTGTAGAAATATCATGGCAACCTCCACTTTCTTCACCCAAATGAACCAAAGAAGCTTCTGGGTCAAACCAAATCTGATAACCAGTTTGTCGCAACCTCAAACAAAAATCCGACTCTTCCCGTACTGCACTACCACGAAACCGCTCATCAAAACTCAGGCCATACTTAGTAAAAATATCTCGGCGATAGGACATATTACAACCTCTTGCTGAAATGACTCGTTGAGCTTTAACCGTATGTACCAAATCGATATGATACCAAGCAATACCAGGGTCTGATGCTTCAGGGGGCAAATCCTCTATTTCCAATTCTCCACCAGAATCTCCTAATTTCATCCGGTCAAATACTCGTCCTGCCACTGCCCCTATCTCTGGGCGATCGACATAGTTACGAGCATGAGTAGCCAAAAATCCTGCTTCCAAACGTACATCATCATCAATAAAAATGATTATTTCCCCACTACAATGTCTAACCGCATAATTTCTTGCCCCTGGTAAACTCGCCCAAGTCAGACGGAATAATTTAATTTTTCCAACATTAGCTTGTTCTTCTAAATAAGCTTGAACTTCTGGTTTATGAGTAGCAGTTTGGTCAACTACCAAAACTTCAAAATTAGGGTAGTCTTGCTTAAGAATATCAGCGATCGTATCTACAAGAGGTTCCTCCCGATTATAAGTAGGAATAACAACGGAAATGGGGATAGTTAATTGTTTATTTTCTTGGCTTAGAGATTCGTTCATTTTTCACCTTTTTATATTCTTATTTACCATTTTCCATTTCTTCTTCAGCTTTAATTCTTGCCTGTTCCTGTTTATCAATTTCTGGTAGCCTCATAATTACTCCAGCAAAATACCAATAATAAACTGCAACTGGGTCTACATCAAGAGGGTAATAGTAAGTGTTATAACTAATAATTAGAACAAAAACCCAATAGCTAGCACCATAACTGCGCATACTCTTGTCTTTAACAGAGCGATAAGCTTTGAAACCAGCAACAGTAATAGTCGTTAGTAGGACTAACATTGCAATTGCGCCTATAGGTCCTATTTCATACATTAACTTAGGATAATAAGTCTCAATTAACCTAGTTCTACCAAAAACTCTAGCTGAGTTAGTAGCTCGCCCTAGACCCTTACCAAAAATTCCATCTTGTGCGTGACTGGACTCCTCAAATTGTTGGGTAATAAAAGCAGTGGGTGGTGAAGCCTTCCAACGACTCACAAAACTATCTATTCGTTCTTGAACAACTTCGGGATTAGATACTACTACTCCTGTAAGAAGAACACCTAGTCCAATACCAATAGGAAGAAACCTTTTGAGGTTAGCTACCTGACCTGTTAAGACTAAAAGTATTATTGTTACTGTAGGAACTAGAGCTAAAGCAATTCTTTGACCGCTAATAGCTGAATTAATAAAAACTACTGCCATACCAAATAAACCCCCTATTCGCCAGAGGGGAGAGGGGTCACTAAAAGCAACAGCAAAGGTAAAGGCAGCATTAGAAATCAAGAACCATCCCCATTGCCAAGGTGCAACAAAAGTACCAGGTAAACGAATTACACCCTGACTAGGGCTAAATAGTAGAGCGCCTCCTATTAAACATTTAGCTTCTAGGCTGGCCTTAAAAAGTTGATCTCCAGTAAAACCACGGGTACCATTACACTTACCAGAACTTAGGAATTGGTACTGTACCATACCAAGTAAACAGCAGATAATAGCTAGAACTAATGTCAAACGGGCAGCAAATAATAACTCTTTTTTACTTTTGAGTTTATAGTAAGCTCCTGTAATTAGAGGTAGGTAGCCAATCATTGCTTTGAGTCCCAATATTCCCATCGCAATTGGGTTATCATTACTTGCATTTGGTCTGCGTGGGTCTGGTGGTTCAAACTGTTGAGCACCATTAACAAATAATAGGGTGATCAGACAAAACCCCAATAAAAAGTACAAGGGGTTTTTCATTGCCTTGGGAATGATGAATGGATTTCCTGTATTTTTGCACCACATACCAATGCCAATCATTGCTGGAATGAAGAAGCCATCTTTAGCTAACTGAAATATTGGACTTCCGCCACCTATCCAGTAAGTAATAGTACCAGCAAAGGGCATATATATTAGGAATCCCCAAAGCCCTAACATTGGATACTTGAAAGAAAGACCTAAAACTGCTACACCACCACCACCAGCAAGGGCTATTTTTGGTTCTGCTAGAAAAAATAATGTTATGCCAATAACAGCACCCAAACCACCATAAGTAACTAGAGCGCCGATGGCCTCCTGAATTTGTTTGGCTCTTTGGCGCTTTCTCGCAGCTAGCTCCTTTTTGCTAATCTGAGGAGCAGCAGGTTTGCCTTTCTTTTTTGATTTGCTTTTTAATTTTTTTTTAGACTTTTGTTTTGTTGGCATTGTTGAGTCAGTTTTAGACCAGATGTTGCTGGACTGCTAAAACTAAGTTCTCTGTCCAAGAGTTTGCTAGTTCAGCATTAATTGCTTCTACCATAACTCGAATGACTGGCTCTGTGCCAGAGGCTCGGACTAAAACCCGCCCAAAATCTGCTAGAGCTGTTTCTGCTTCTTCAATAGCTCTGACTAATGGTTCGCACTTTTGCCAATTAACTCGGCGATCGCGGTCTTCAACCCGGATATTTCGGAGTAGTTGGGGATAGGTCTGAAAGCTTTGGTCTACTAATTCGGCTAAGGAGACTCGTGAGTTTTTGACTAGGGTTGCTAAATGTAAGGCTGTCATTAGACCATCTCCCGTTATGCCATAGTGAGGAGATAAAATATGTCCTGACTGTTCTCCTCCTAACATTGAGCCTGTGCGCTGCATTTCTGCGTGAACGTATTGGTCTCCTACTTTTGTTCGTAATATTTGTCCACCCTGTTTGTGCCAAGCACGTTCAAAGCCTAAATTGGCCATCACAGTAGTAACAATTAAATTGTTTGGTAGTAAGCCTGCTTTACTTAAGCTTTGACCCCAAAAATAGAGTATATAATCTCCATCTATAGAACGACCTTGAGAATCTACTGCCAATACTCGGTCAGCATCTCCATCAAAGGCAAATCCCATATCAGCTTTGTTTTCTATTACTGCTTGTTGGAGAGTATGAAGATGGGTTGAACCACAGTTAACATTAATCAGATCGCCATTTGGTTGGTCATGCAAACAAATAACTTCTGCCCCCATTGCCTGAAAAACTTCTGGGGCTGTATGAACTGCCGCTCCCCAAGCTAAGTCTAGAACTATTTTCATTCCCTGAAAATGTCCTGGTATTAAAGGAGAATGTAGAGATGCTTGGTACTCTTTGACTAATTCTGGTCTATGGTAATGCTGTCCCCAGTTACTATGGATAGTTGGAAAATCTGCGGTTCCTCTAATTCCAGATTCTATCTGTTTCTGTAATTCTGAAGAGAGTTTTGTACCATCGGAGCCAAAAAATTTTATTCCATTATCTTCGGGTGGGTTATGACTAGCAGAAATCATTATTCCACCTATTGCTGCTGAAACGCTAGTAAGATAGGCAATGCAAGGAGTGGGGCATAAACCTAAATTCCAAACTTCTAAACCTGCTGCTGTTAAACCTGCTGACAGAGCCATGGCCAACATATTACCTGAATTTCTTGTATCTTGACCCATAATTACAAGGCCGGGATTTTGATAATATTGGCGCAATACTTGTCCTGCCCAAAAACCTATTTGTAGGGCTAGGGGGGCATTTAGTAGTTCTCCTGCTTTACCCCGGATGCCATCTGTACCGAATAAGCGAGTTGTGGGCAGTGAGGTATTGTTCCAAGGCAATGTTGTTGTTATTGCTGTGGGTGATAAGTTAAAAGTGTTTTGTCCGTAAGTTGGTCTGAATGATGGTGTTGCTACCATAATTTTCACTCCTCGTCAAGATTAAGTTATTCTCACTCTCAACAAAGAGAATAGCACTTCCGGATTGAATACTAAATCTGGTTTGTTTAAGCAATCTTTTGGAGATGGGGAAAGAGTTTACGAGAGGATAAAAGTTGTACCATTCCTGGTATGGGTGGAAAGGGCGATTACTTCAATCTAGATACCATTAAAATCGCGCTTCCTCAATGACTATCATGACCTAGAACTTAACAAAACAAAACACCAAACAACTTTTCCTTCTTTTAACCCCTTTCCAAACGAAAAAAATACTTAGACGGAAAATACAAAAAATGTCAAAAAATGTAAACAACACTGTATAAAGCACGATACGCGGGCGTAGAATGTAAAGTAGGTAATTGAAACAACCCACAGGAGGACCAACTCCATGAACACTAACACCAACCAAAGTGTATCAGCAGCATACCAAGAATTGTCTGTTGAGGAATTGGGGCGAGTTACCGGTGCTTATACGCCACTTCCTATATACCGACAGCCCGACAGTGCTTATACGCCACTTCCTATATACCGACAGCCTGACAGTGCTTATAGGCTACTTTCGTTCGGCATCGGTACTTCACCATAGGGTTTTATTGTGTGTTGGGGGTTTTAGCAATTTTTTGAGCTTAATTCCCAACAACTCTATTGCATAAAAAAGCAGATTTTCGTTGAGATTTTATACTGAATAAAAGTGATTAGTCACCCCTTTGTTAAAAACTTACCCCTGTAAGCACCCCACCACCCCATCTCTGAATCACTTCCCTAGTAGCTAAACCAGTTTTTTCCCAACTAAAGAATTTAGTTCTAGCTGAACTTAAGCTGGAGAGACGCGATCGCTCCCTTCCATCTTTAGCAATAATATTCATAATTTGGTACTATACTTAACTAATACCTTACTTAAAAGTTGGTAATTATCTCCTGTGGTGTGACAATTTTTATTTCTGGAATAGTTATAAAATCTTCTGGATTAAAAGTTAATAAGCAATTAATTCCATGAGATTTCATTACGGCTAATAATCTAATATCATGAGTTCGTTTTCCTCTAATATTGTGAGTAGTAACTAACTCTAACCAATAAGAAAAAATTGCTGCATTTTATGATAATAAAGCGAATTGAGAAATTAATATATTGATTTGTTGTCGAGTTCTTTCAGGAGTCCAACCTAAGCCATTTACTTCTAGAGGGCTGGTAGCAACTACCCAAGATTCTATCAGAACTTGGGCAGTTAATAAACAGTGGGTGATAATTTAAAAGTGTTTTGTCCGTAAGCTGGTTTGAATGATCGTGTTGCTACCATAATTTTCACTCCTCGTCAAGATTAAGTTATTCTCACTTTCAACAAAGAGAATAGCACTTCCGGATTAAATAAGAAGGTGGGGAGATTGAATATTGAAGTATAGATTATAAGTGCCCATGCAAAATTAATTTAACATTTTTAATTGATTTTCCTTTCTACAACATTCGCTCTGATCTGAGAAACAATACTATTTTAAATTGAATAAAAAATCATTTATATAAGCAATAAACCCTATTTAATCTTTACGATATCACAATTTTTGTGAGGATGCAACCGAAAATACTTTGACGTACGATTTTTTAAGGAGCTTCACAGAATGAAAATGTTCGTGGCTTTGCACTGAAGAGGAATGGATAGAAAGATTTGATGAGGGAAAAACATTTGTGGGAAGCTCCACAAGATTAAAATATTTTTGGTACTGCTTCTGGGAAAATTCCTGAAAGCGTTTTAGACTCAAACAGGCCCACTTTTTTCCACCCTAAGATGGAAATAAACTATATGCAGATTTGTTTGCTAGGTTGTCTTGCAGTAGCTGGATCAAGATTAAACTCAGTATCTACAAATTCCACAGAATTATAAGTATTAATCCACAGATGAGCGCCACATTTTGCCGGTTTGTAAGGTCGATAGACAATATGGCAAGGACCTGGAATATATAAGTCATAACCATAATCGTTGCGTGAGCCGTCCTTAACAGAAAGGACTGGTTCTAGTTTTTCTGGAGGTTTACCGATATTACCTTTTATTTTGCTTTGATTAACATGAATCATTTTAGGTTTGGTGGGTTCTTGCTTGTGCCAGATACCTTTCGGACCCCGCCGAGCCGGAATTATTACAGGCATTCCACTCGAAGATACTGGTATTTCCCAGAATCTACCATTTTTCTCCGCATCTTTCACTCTTCCCTGAGCTAATAAAACTAATAAACGTTGACGAGATATACCTAATAAAATAGATGCTTCTCTAGTACCCATGATTTTTTCCTCAACTGTTGTACAATAGTTAGTTTTTAATAAAAAGGTAACTTTGATAATTAATGTTACTTAGGAGTAATAGTAAATGAAATTATTGATTTTGTGGTAGTGGTGTACAAGTAGTAATATTCAGCATATTAAGTCAACTAGATACCTTAGAGTATTATGCATGAAACCTAAGAATTTGGGGGCTAATGGTGTTTCCTGTTCCCTGTCTCCTGTCAAAATCACTACTTCTACAAGGCCACCAGATATCAAATGGTTTCTATCAAAAACATATCCCCTCATCACCCAATTTTTGAATTACCTCCCTAGTAGCTAAACCAGTTTTTTCCCAACTAAATTCTTTAGCTCTAGCTAAACTTAAGCTGGAGAGACGCGATCGCTCCGTTCCATCTTTAGCAATAATTTTCATGGCATCTGTTATTTCTTCCACATTTTTCGGGTTAACCAAGATAGCAGCATCTCCAGCAATTTCTGGCAGGGATGAAATATTAGAAGTAATAACTGGGGTACCACAACCCATTGCCTCCAATACTGGAAAACCAAACCCTTCCCACAGACTAGGAAAAACCAGAGCGATCGCTTGATTAATTATTTTGGGTAATTCTGAATCAGGAACATAGTCTAGAAATTTGACTAATTTTGTTAATTTTAGTTCTTTTATTTGAGTTTTTAAGGTTGGTGTATAAGTATTATCTGTAGGTCCGGCAAGCCATAATTCATGCTCGGAAAAATTAGGTAAATTAGCAAAAGCTTCTATCAACCGATGCAGATTTTTATAATGGTCGTGGCGACCGATATAAAGAAAGTAATTTTTCGTAGGTAAGTCTAAAAATTGGAATTTTTTAGAGTCATAACCTAAAGGAATAGGAGTAATTTTTTGAGGTGGTATTTGGAAAAATTCAGTAATATCTTTTGCCGTTGCTTGAGAATTACAAATAATATGTTCTGCCTGAGTTAATACTTGGGGAATATAATATTTGAAATAAGCTGTTAAGCGAGAACCTGCTTTGGGAAAACGCAAAGGAATTAAATCGTGAGCCATGACAATATAACGACACTGAGAATATAAGGGTGCTTCTGGTAAGGGAGAAAAAAGTAGATTAGCTTGTAATTTTTTATAGATATTTGATAATTGAAATTGAGTCCAGAATAATCGTCGTAAATGACCTTTAGTTCCCTGAACGGGAGTCATATTATTAGGGATTAGATGGCAGTTAAAATTGGGAATATTATTAGGAATTAACAGAGTAGGATTAAGTTGCTGAAGTTGTGGCAGGATGTTATTAGCGTAGATGGATATTCCTGTAGGTTGGGGAATTAATACTGATAGATTGATTATAAGTTCGTTAGACATTTGCACTTACACGGATTATGGCACGGATATACGGATTAAGATTCCAGCAAGAATTGTAGGTTTGGTTGAGGAACGAAACCCAACATTTTCAGTCAATTTGGTTCATATAAGACAAAAACTCCTCTCCTCCAATCAAATGATGCTTTGTTGGGTTTTACTTCGTTCTACCAAACCTACATTTAACATTTAACTTTTGACTTTTGACTTGAAAGCTTTGTTGGGTTTCACTTCGTTCTACCAAACTTACAATTATCTTAGTTTCTTAGACATTTATAATTAGAGCAAAAAATTTGAAATACTGTAGGTTTGGTTGAGGAACGAAACCCAACATTTTCAGTCAATCTGGTTCAAATAAGACAAAAATTCCTCCAATCAAATGATGCTTTGTTGGGTTTTACTTCGTTCTACTAAACCTACAATTATCCCAGTTTCTTAGACATTTATAATTAGAGCAAAAAATTTGAAATACTGTAGGTTTGGTTGAGGAAAGAAACTCAACATTTTCAGTCAATCTGGTCTAGATAAGACAAAAATTAATCCAATCAAAAAGGTGAACATAGGCTTTTGCAGATTACCTGCTTGCTCAAAAAATCCTTAACTGAAACCTATGACATTTTCAGTAGTTTTGTTGGGTTTCACTTCGTTTTACCCAACCTACAATTATGTCTGATAAATTTATTAATGGCTTTGAGCTTAATATTAGCTATTTTATAATTTATTGGCAGGTTAACTAAAGCAGCGATAGTAATTCTGAGTAATCTATATATTAAAACTAATTTATTTGTATGTTTTTCTAAACTCAATAGGTAGCTATAGATGCTATACTGAAGTTTTAATTCTGGTTTTTTACTGGTAATAGAAGATGGTTGATGAATTACAGATATTGTTTGAGTAATGGCTATTTTATGACTTTGTTTTACATAGCGTCTACAGAAGTCAAAATCTTCATAATATAAAAAATAATCTTCATCAAATTGAGGGCATTTTTCAAATTTTTTGAGGTTAATTAACATACTGCATCCTGTTACCCAATCTGTGGTTAACGTTTCTGTGTTGGAAAGAAATTCATTAGCAATTATTTTGCCAGTTTCGGGAATAAATTTTCCGCCACCAAACCAAATTTTACCTGTGGGTTCGTAAACAGTTGTTCCTAATATAGAAAATTCTGGATTTTTCGCTAAAAAATGATCTGCTTTTTCCAGAGAATCAGGTAATAAATAAGCATCGGGATTAATTAACCAAACTATTGCTTGGGGATTTTGAGTATAAATCCAATTTAATCCTAAATTGCACCCTTTGCCATATCCTAAATTAGTTTCTGAATTGATAATAATTATGGTGTTGCTTTGGAGTTGATAAATAGACTCATCATCAGTCGAATTATTAATAATGATAATTTTTGGGAATAGGTGAGAAGTTAATTTGATTGAGTTGATTAATTTTTTAATTAACTCAGTTGAATAGTAGTTAACTGTCAAAAAGTAGATATTCTTTATATTAGTTTCTCCTTCGGAGTTTGGTGATAAAAATTTAGGAAAAACCGGTTTTTTTCACAAACATTATTCAATTAGCAATTATTTCAACTATAAATCCGGTTTATTAGACTCGCTTGGGTTGGGTCTCCAAATCTCTTTTTCGCTTGGGTTTAGTTTCCCAACCTCTACGATGTTTGGCGGTAAAAATTTAGGAAAAACTGGTTTTTTCACAAACATTATTCAATTAGCAATTATTCAACTATAAACCCGGTTTATTAGACTCGCTTGGGTTGGGAAACCAAACCCCTACGATAAAATATTACAACTTATTTAAAATTGCTATATTGCTTAACTAGCTATCAGCTTTTAGTAGCTCTGGTTGAGTCGTGGTTGAAACCCCCTTCTCAACCTTAAAAAAAGAATTTTGCTGACTGCTAAGCGCTGACCGCTTTTTTAATCATGTTAATTCTATTTGACTATCATCTCCAATCATAAATCGTAATGCTTTAGGACGTTGTGGAGCATTAATTAGTTGGGCACGACGACCGAGTAAACTATCAACAATACGTTGATGAATTTCAATAATTTTTGCTCCTTGTAATATCACACTATGTTCTAGGTCAACATCAATTAAAGTCACATTATCGGCAATACTACTATAAGGACCGATAAAACAATTTTCTAAGTGACAGTTATCACCTATAATTACTGGACCTCGAATGCTACAATTAATTAGTTTTGTATTTTCACCTATTTTTACTCGCCCAATAATTTGACTTTGAGAATCTATTTCTCCATTTACTGAATTAGTTAAACGAGTATCTAAAATAATTTGATTAGCACTGAGTAAATCATCTTTTTTTCCTGTATCTAACCACCAACCTTCTAAGGTACGCGCTTCAACATAAATTTCCTTATCTGCACCAGAAATTTGTTGGTCTATTAGATATTGAATCGCATCAGTAATTTCTAATTCTCCTCTGGCTGAAGGTTTGATATTAGCAATGGCATTATGTATTTTTTTAGAAAAGAAATATATACCAACCAGTGCTAAATCTGATGGTGGAACTTTCGGTTTCTCGACTAATCCCAAAACTCGTCCTTTTTCATCTACTTTCGCCACACCAAAAGCTGTGGGATTGGGAACCTTTCGTAACAGAATTAAAGCATCTAACTCTTCCTGTTTAAAAATATCTAAAAATTTATCTAGCTGACTTTCAATGATATTATCTCCGAGATACATTATGAAAGGAGAATCTCCCAAAAATGGTTGAGAAATTTTAACAGCGTGAGCTAAACCTGCCGGTTGTTCTTGGAGAATATATGTAATTTTAGCTCCAAATCTTTCGCCATTTCCTGTTAATTCTTGTACTTCTTTTCCAGTTTCTGGACTAATAATAATTCCGATGTCGGTAATACCTGCTGCTACAATACCTTCAATCCCATACCACAAAATAGGCTTATTGGCTACTGGTACTAATTGCTTTGCTCCTGTATAAGTAAGAGGACGTAATCTTGTTCCTTTTCCACCAGAGAGAATTAATGCTTTCATATTAATTTACGATTAGAGGTTTTTGCGGTAGTTTGTGTTTTTGGGTCTAATTTTTTTCCAGTCTAACATAAGCTTGACTGGCAATTAGTTGTCATTTTAATAAACTAAGGAATAAGTAAAAAATTTGTATAGAGAGCTATTGCTAATTTTTTTACTAATAGTAAATACCATGACCTGATTTTAGTTTTTATTACTATAAAATAATAGCTCTATCTTTTACCAAGATAATATTTGGGAACTCATATTTTAATTTGCCATCAGCGGATAGTGACAGAAGGAGATTAAGTTTAAAGATGTAAACTAGTAATTAATTTTCGAGTCCACCATCGAATAATAAATTTCATTCTTTCTTTTTTACTACTATAATCTTTACCTTTAAAATGACCAGCAATACCCTGAAAATCAGGTGATACTAAAAATATGGATATAATCATTTGTTCTTTTTCTAATTGCTTGAAAGCTTCGTAAAATTGAGTTTCAATATAAAAACATCTTTCTTGGTGTTGTTGATGTAGAAGTCGTATAAATTGGAGATAAAATTTATTACTAAAAACTAAAAACCTATTATCACAATAGGGTTTAGCACCTTTTACTCCCCATAATTTTATAATTCTCCAACCTTGATCTTTATATTCACATAAACAATCATAATCTTCCCTAACGCTTTCTAATATCTGGGTCATATTCTTTAAATAAATCCGACCTGTAATTTTAGCAAAATGACTTACTGTATTAATCAATCTAGATTTTTCCAAACCTTTTTCTATTAATAAACACTCACCATATCCTTTGCCAAAATCTCTTGGAAAATCATTACAATTCAAAGAAATAAATTCAATTTGTTTATCCTAAGGATTGTCCTGAATAGCTTCTTTTAAAGGTTCGAGAGGCCATCCATAATTTTCAATAAAAATTATCTTCCGAATTTGAGGTTGATGGTTAACATAATATTGGATACTATTATAGTAATCATTTTGTCGTTGTTCAGCTACTTTGGATAAGCTTTTGGCATACCTTTAATATCTATAGTTGCTGTTAAAACTAGGGCTAAATCATATTCAATATTTAATTGAGATTTCTTTTTCATTGTATAATGAACTTCTCTGCTTAAATCATAATTTATCTTTGTCTAGGATAGTTCTAAATTAAATTCCTGTCAAATAAATCCTCAACCATCAGAATGCACTTATCATACTAAATCCAGTTTATAAAGAAGGTTTATTGTGGGGGTACGGCAGAAGAGAAAAGGCAGAATAAAAAAGGGTTAGAAGGATTTGGAAAAAGTAGGTTTTTATAACCGGATTTGGTATCATAATTTAATATGAATATCTTGACAAACAAAATTTGGTTTCAGGAATAATCATAAATATGAAAAATCAATCTTTTTTCAAATCATTAAATACTAAGTTTAATTCACAGTCTAGCTTTTTGATTAATGTAATTCTTTTCTTGACTGTAGTTTTGATAATTATTTCTATCACATCAATATATATATCTAATGAACATACAATTTATTGGTGGGATTTTGTGGGATATCAGAATGCTGCGAATAATTTAACAAATTTATTTCAAACATCTACCCAAAGAGCTATTGATGATATTTTAGGTTCTTTATCTCAACAGAAAAATTATCTAATTACACTACCATTAATCCCATTTCTCTATATTTTTGGCAACCAAAGAATTATTTATATCCTGAGTATTAACCTTCTCTATCTATTACCCTTCAGTTTATTGGTAGGAGCAATAGCTAAAAAATTAATTCCGGTTAATTCTGGATGGGTATTTTGGTCAACAGTAGCGATCGCTTTACTAATACCTATGAGTTGGAGTCCGAGTTTAAGAGGATATCCCGATATAGGAGCGACTTTACCTATTTTATTGGCAATTTTGTTTTACTTAAAAAATATTAGATTAAATCCTTGGTGGCAAATTCCTATTATCGGATTTTGTTTAGGAATATCTATAGTTTTAAGACGACATTTTGCTTATAGTGCAATAGCTTTTCTTGTTGCTGTTAGTTGCCAAACTATGATTAACTTTTTGATTACTTTCAAGTCCGGCAAAAATTCTGGGAAAAGACTTTTAGAAAGTGCCATAAAAATTAGCCTAATTTCCCTAACATCTTTCCTAACCATATCAATCTTTGCCTGGGGTTTTATCCAAAGTTCTTTAACAGAAAATTATAGAACTCTTTATGCTGCTTGGAGTTTATCAATACCTGACATATTCTGGCGTTATGCCTGTTTTTATGGATTAGTAACTTTACTATTAATTGCCATAGGATTTTCTGTAGGTGTTCTGAGAAAACTTTTAATTCCATCTACTACTATTTTCCTCTTATTATTCGGAATCTTTTCTTTAGCTGAATGGTTAATTTTACTCCGCTATGGAAATATTCATTACTCTCTACATTTAACACCGATAGTAGTTTTAGGACTAACCTCATTTATCTGGATAACTATTCATACTTTTCGAGGCAAAACTAAATTAATCATTCTCAGCATTACCGGAATATATTTAATTACTAATCTCATCTTTGGTTTAACACCTCTCGGCAAATTCAATAACTCCCTACGACCATTATTTGCCAGTAATTTTTCCCCATTAATTCGTTCCGACTACGATGAAGTTTTGCGTTTGACTAAATATCTAAGTAACTTAGCACCGAATCGAGAATTAGTATATGTAGCTGCTTCCTCAAATCATTTTAATGCCAATATTATTAGAAACACTAACCGGATAATTAATCCTGAAAATTGGTCTAACTTAAGAGCAATAAGTAAACCACATATTGACACCCGCGATACTTACCCATTGCCAGAATTATTAGCAGCACAATATGTAGTTATTGCTCATCCATTTCAGAAAGTATTATTAACTGATGAACAAGTATTAAAACCAGGGCAACAAGATTTAGTTAAGTTTGTCTATGATGCTTTTTCTCAAAATTTACCCATTGCTCAAGATTTCCAAAAATTGCCAGAGGAATTTGTTTTAGATGGAGGAGCAACTGTTAGTTTTTATCAAAGAATTCGTCCTACTTCTATAGCGACTGCCGTACAAACTTTATCGGCAATGCAAAAACAAGTTCCTCAACGTCCGGGGAGACAGTTAGACTGGATGAGTTTAAATCAATCTCCTTATATTACTTATAATTATTCGGCTGTTACTCAAGTTTCTGATGATGCTTATAATTTAATGACAGACCCTGGGGATGTTACTAAACAAACGTCTAAATATTTTCTCTATTTAGGAGAGTTATCTTCTCCTGTAAAGATTGCTGGTAAGTTAGATTTTCTACATCAAGAATGTAATGGTTTATCTGTTAGATTTTCTCTGTTAGATGAGCAAGGAAATTTCCTTGATACAACTGCTAAGAATTATTTTCCTGGAGTTACTTCTGATTTAATTTTTTCTCTTAGAGGTAAAAATCCTGTTTATTTACTTCTGGAAAATCTGAGTATTGAAAGTGATAAGTTAACTGATAAATGTGGATGGATAATTAATAATCTAGTCCTTGACGAGTAGAGAATATTTCCTGGAGATAACCACTGATAATTATTTGCCTGGAGTTAGTTCTAATTTCACCTTTTGTCTTCTAAGATTTATGCTTTTTTAATTTAAAAGTATCTGCCTGGGGTGCTTCAACAAATGTATTGACTGTTGCGTATAGAGCAATAGTCGGAAAATTTGAGTATTCACCTCCGGGGTGCTTGAGCAAATGTTATTAACTATTGCGTATAGAGTAATAGTCGGAAAATTTGACTATTCATCTCTCCTGTCGGGGTGCTTCAACAAATGTGTTTACTATTGCGTATAGAGCAATAGTCGGAAAATTTGACTATTCATCTCTCCTGTCGGGGTGCTTCAACAAATGTGTTTACTATTGCGTATAGAGCAATAGTCGGAAAATTTGACTATTCATTTCTCCAGTCTGGGTGCTTCAGCAAATGTATTGACTATTGCGTATAGAGCAATAGTCGGAAAATTTCACTATTCATTTCTCCAGTCTGGGTGCTTCAGCAAATGTGTTTACTATTGCGTATAGAGTAATAGTCGAAAAATTTCCCTATTCATCTCTCCAGTCGGGGTGCTTCAACAAATGTATTGACTGTTGCGTATAGAGCAATACTCGGAAAACTAGAAATATTTTCATCTTGTGGAGCTTTCCACAAATACTGGTTTTTCCCTCATCAAATCTTTCTATCCATCGCTCTTCAGTGCAAAGCCACAAAATTTTCATTCTCTGAAGCTACCTAAAAAAAACGCGCCTCAAAGGATTTTCGGTTGCATCCTCAGGATTTTTCTGATATCATAAATATTAACTGTGGTTACTCGCCTATATGCATGACTTTTTATTCAACTAAAAAAGTTACAGTTTTCCAGCTCAGAGCGAATGTTGTACAAAGGAAAATTAATCTACAAAGATATCAAATGTTCTATAAAAGAGGATTGGTCAATATAGCTAGTTTTCTGTAGGGGTTTGGTCTCCAAACCCCTACCTTTACTATCGGTAATTAGTGCTACTTAGAGTTGGTAACAAGTTATTAATTTTCTATCTAAATCGCTCGAAAAATAATAAAACGTGCTAAGATAGAAAAAAGAAATGTAAATGTTTAGATGAAATATGTCAGACCCA
>JAAUYL010043851.1_pt1 | contig 22732 bp, 13 predicted proteins | sample 7278011 | NCBI WGS metagenome assembly JAAUYL01 (sample SAMN14350225, study PRJNA611818) | marine sediment metagenome | isolation source: surface marine sediment (1.8m) | place: French Polynesia: Moorea | collected 2018-08
TACTGATGATCAGAATGTCATTCGAAAATTAGTTGGATTGTGGACACCTCATTTGCGATACATTCCAAGCAACAGTTTTCTCTGGGAGAGATGTGGCAACCTGAATGGACTCGTTCTTAAAGCTGCAACTGTCAATGTAATTGTCATGTTGGTGGTATTTACTTTTCGAATGCTAATAGCTTTTTTCAGGAACCACCATTTGTAATTATAACAGAGGATGAACAGGATTTCAAAGTCACTTCCGGACTGATGGGGGATATTTGGTTTGAGCTGGAGAAACGATTGAATTTCAGGTCAGGACTAATAAAAAAGCTTGATAGCACTGAAGCTGATCTTGGATATTTATAGCACAAAGTGGTACAAAAGCGTTGATGGTGGATGGGGCTCCGGCAAAGTGAATGGAAACTACACAGGAATGATTGGCATGTTAAATCGTAAAGAAGTCGATGTTGGAATGCAACTTTTTGTTGTCAATAGAGAGCGATCTGAGGGTGCTGATGATTTATTACCCTTCTACAACTTTGAGTATTATACAATTATAGACAAAGTTATCATCAAATGTTAAGGAAAAACATTTTTCAGGCATGGATTGTTTGTCAAAGCTTCCGGACAAATCAACCCCTGGACGACTTACATAAAACCATTCTCTTCAACATTGTGGCTAACTCTGTTCTTGCTCATTCTAGGATCTGCAATTCTCTTCTTTTTCATTGAAAAAGTTTCAAAATACAATGGATTACTTCAGATTGATGACAGTTTCAGTAGAATGGTTGTTATCCATGGATTTTTGGGACAAGGTACAGCCTTCCCACCCGGTGACATTTCAAAAAGAATCGCCTTTTTCTCTGTGTTTTTGGCGGGCTACCTGGTGATTGCAACCTATTCCGGAGTGCTGACATCATTCTTGACAATCATTGAACAATCACTTCCATTTCATGATAAGAAATCCTTGCTGGACAATAGTGACTTTAGTGTGACGGCGCTTCCGGAAACGCTTAATGAAAACTACTTCAAAGTAAATATAGCTGTTATTTCTTTTGGAAAGCTTTCAAGTTACTTATATTTTGATATTAGAAAGGTGATGCACTAGCACAAGAAATCTATAGAACAAGGTATGTTCCAAGCAAAAATCCGGAGGAAGTTATGGAGAGGTTAAAGAACACTCAGAAGATTGCCGTCCATTGGCCAGTGGAACCTATTAAAGCTGAACTAGACAAAGACATTTGCCAATACAGAATGATCCAGTCATTCACTGTCAACAGGGTTAGCTCAATGTATGTTCAACAGGATTGGCCCTACAAAAAGCTGTTTAACTTCCAGTAAGTTGAAATCAAACGCTTCCGGACCTGATAATAAAACATTTGGACTCTTTTTCCAGCCTACAAAAAATGATGGAAACTGGAACCATTCGCAAATTGATACACAAATGGCATTCTCAAGAACATAGCTGTGACACTGCTGCAATCAAACCAATGGGATTCGAGACTATTTCATTATTTTTATTTCTTTTAATTAGTTTGCTGGTATGTTTCTTCGTTTATATCATTGAACACAATATATAAATATTTTAAGCCTTTAATAATTATGATCTGAGCACTTGGAACAAGTAATCACTCTTTTGAAGAGGCTACAGTGTAAGAAAACTAGGGTGTTGCTTACGGTTGAAAGCAGTTTCCCCAGGTGGGGGAATTTAGGTTTCTCGCACTGCACCAAAAAAAGAACAGCTGGCGTTAAGAAAGGGTCAAAATTAAACGTGACCCCAGGGCGTATTTGGGTGATTTTCAAAGTTTGAAACTGACGCTTTCTTTTGACTTTTAAAAGTAGTAAAAATATTCCAAACATTTTCACGACTTATTTTGCTTCCGGGAAAAATAGATAAATATTGACGATTTTCTTGAAAAATTTGACAGCCGGAAAAATCTTCAAAAAATCAATAAAACTAAACAAGACTAATTCATTGACCAGTAATCCTCTACCTAGGGGCAAACAGCAACAACAAAAATGTTTGATGATGGATTTTTTTCTAATATTATTTAGTAAATGTTTAAAACATAGTGTCTCTTTTTTAAAACCACAACGCATCCTGCCGATATTATACGGTGACTTTGGACGTCAAACGCAATTGTTTCGCCTCGAGCGGAGGGAGTTGAGGTTTTCAGACCGCACCAATTTCCATTGATTTAGCAATCAATCATAGGAAAAATACTTTTTAATTGAATAATTAATAATGGGGAAGTGACCAAATGCAGTAACATTTTGACTCTTTTAGGCCATTAAAAATGTAACATGTCATATCTGTCTGTTACAACTAACGAGCGTTAGGCAAACTATTAAGGAAAAAGTAAATAGTCTTTCCAAAAAGTCCGCCGAAGGGGACCGCCAAAAATGTCAATACTTCAGGCAGACAAACAAACAACATCATTTATTAGAAAACCCTTCTAAATGCATGTTTACATCGCGATGATCGTTTCTGTGCTTCTGCTCGCTTTTCACAGCGTGCCATAATACCCCCTTCAGTCAAGGCTAAAGTTGTTTTCGCATTAATATTTCAGTATTTGTTTCCTACGTACTAAAGACATATTCATATAACTGCAGTCGTGAGAAAAGTAAACAAATAAAAAGATGTTTGTTGACGCTGAGATTTATGTCACAAATCGCTGTTTTTCCGGACTTTCTCAGCACGAGACTCGCCCACATAATAATAATGTGATGCAAAAATGCCGATAGCAAAAAAGTGACAAAAATAAGTATTTATTCCAGCATCCTTTTTATTCATTAACAGAGCAAAAAGATTTAGAAACGGACTCTCTTTATACTAAGTTTCAAGGTGAATTTATGTACTGTCTCACAATAAAACAGCTGACTGTGCAGCTAAATACTCAACAGAGAGTTGCTCTTTGTACAGTTGAGTTTCACAAGCCTGTATATAGAGGGCGCTGCTCCCCTTCACCATTCTAGTCTTAACTTCCAAGCTAAAGTCTTTCTACCTTTACAAAAATCCCAATGTTACACAAAAAAGATGATTATTAGCATCTGATTGCATACTGACTCCATTAGCTATGAGTATTTTTCTTAACATTGATTATTATTATAATAAGATATTCAGTAGAGTCAATGATTAGAAAAAGGACATTTCAGCTGATTTTCTAGACTTTGGTAGCTTCAAAGTTATGTGAAACTACTGAATGTCGCAATGGGGAAGAGCTGGGCATTTTAATTCCTTTCATGAGGCGGATTTCAGTTTCTTGTTTTGGCAACAAAACAGAAGACGAGACATGGGGTTATCAGCCGCGAATCCTATCTTCCCAGCCCAGGGGGAGTAGGAACAAACCTAAAAATTCTAAGGCAAAAACAATTTAAAAAGATTGTCTCAATATTTTATCAGCCATTCAAATGGCAAAAGACAAGAAAATTGCCAGCCCAAGACCTTTTGTAAATAATCTAGACTGTTAGAGGCCTTCCTTCAAACTTCAGTGTTAAACTAATGAGGTTGTTCATAGAGGGCGCTGCCTGTCCAATTCACCTGGTAAAGCTATTTGAAATGTATATTTTATCTAGAGACAATGTCTTGCACAAGAAGCTAATTGTAAGCTGTTGGGGCAGATGATATAAGGATTTTTTTTCTAAACTAAAGACCTGCTTTAATTGTAAACAGAACTAGCCTTTTGAATGGAAATGCAGTTGCCTCATTGTGGACTAATATTGTGCTGATTGTATTATTTTACTAGCTGGAAGTTATGTAAAATGTGCTAGGAGATTCAGAGAATCTGGGCCCTGGGGCTGGCTCAGTTCAAGCTGTACCCTAGATTTCATGTCCAAGATAAGAACCCATAACTTGAATCCTTATCCCCAGTGAGGTCAAGCACACCAACAACCATAACAAATGGCTTGGAATATCCTTTATTTAACAGCAAGTCAAATCTTTTCAGAGCACTATGGACTAGTGCTAGTAACAATAGAAAACTGCTAATGCTGTTAATAGAGGGCGCTGTAAGCTTCCCAAGCTAAAACTGCTGCACAAAACATTCAGCATTAAATATACATAATCTTTATAATTTAATGGACATTACTCTCCTCCTGTTTAATTTTAAGGGACCATAAATGTTATTAACACAAGTACTAAGAACTACTAATTTAAAGCTCAACCTTTGATCCATCTTTCCAAAAGGACAGTTCAACCAGATATTTTACAGTAAAATAGAGAATATTCGCAGCAAGTATGAATTGATTTGCTGAGTTTTCGGGGAACATGGACACTGGGGTTTGTTCAGTTCGTACTGTGGCTCAGTTTTGAAGCTAGATGGACGCGATGAAGCTCCTGTTTACTCATCCCCAGTGAAGGCAGGCAAAAACTAAAAAAAACAAGACACTATCAATAGTTGTCCAATATTTATAGCACTAAATGGGTGCATAGCATACAATTAATGCGCTATACAAGGTCAGCTGAAGCCAAGACATTCCTTTAGCAGTTTACAGAGGCTGTTCAGAGAGGGCGCTGTTGAAGGGGCGAATGTAAATATTAGAAACTTAGTAGCTCTGGAATTACTGTAACTATTTCCTGAATCGCAATTTAACCCTTCATACTTTTCTTTATTGTTACAAACAGAGTAAGTAAGCATAAGGTTGACCATAAAATTCTTCTAGGAATGAACTGCTAGCTTCCTTTGGCTCAGAGGCAAGAATTTCTTGATATCTTCTTGAGAATTTTATGGCTATTAATTCAGTAATGTTTCCATGTTCTGATCACTAGAGAAGTCACTGGTGCTGGGGTCTCACCTGACTTGCACTGGTGTTCAGATTTGACAGTGCATAGGCTCCCCTTCATACCTGATCCCTCATACCCAGTGAGGCCGGCAATGGTACATTAAAATTAATTCCACTGTAGGAATTAAATATTTCCAGAGCACAGCAACAATTGTGCAATACTGTAGTTATCAAGTTTGTTCAGAGATGGCGCTGTTGTACTTCACCACATTTTCAATGTTATTCCCTAGCATTGTAACAACAGGTAATGGACACATTTGGAAGCATAAGTTCTTCAAAACTTTGAAGCTAAATCTTTTACTGAAGAGACACCCATTTTCCTATTTAAAGAAACTTACAGATCAACTGTCATTAGTAAGTAGTCAAAGTTTGCATTTTGCTGAAAACTTCTTGAAATTCCAGGACTTTTTTTCCGAGAATTATGTGAAATGTGCTGAGTTTTCGGGGAACCAGGCCCTGGGGTTGGCTGGGTTCGTATCGGGGCTCAGTTTAAAGTCCCGACTATGACCGACTACACCTTGTATCTTCATCCCCAGTGAAGACAGGCAATCATCTAACCATCAATGACTTCTTTGAATAAAAAAGTCACATATTTGAAGCACACCACAGGTGCAAAACAAATGCTTACTTGTCTTCCTTTCTGTTAGATTTTGCTTCATATTAAAATCTGCAGGAGTGATGTGAAAAGTGAAGCCTCATCAGCTTATTGTAGTGACCCAGGTTGTTCAAAGATGGCGCTGATTGTCAAGCACTAAAAGCAATTTTACAATGCAACCTTATTTGAAAACATTTGCTTTTGAGAAATAAGGCATTTTCAAATTGCATAATGGCAAAAGCAAATGTACCAGGTCTTTATGATTGCCTTTGTTGATTTTGCACATAAACTTAAGTGACTCTGGGACTATGGATCAAGCATGAGCTTGTCTATAGGGTAATATAGCTGTTTGGCATAACTTTTTTGATGTTATGTGTAATAGGCTGGGTTTTCGGTGAACAGGGTCTGGGGTTTACCCTAAAATCATTCGAGGCCTGGCTTTTTGGAAAACAGCAAGAGTAGCACCAGCAAAACCTGTCGTCTCATCCCCAGTGAGATCAGGCCCAAACAAATATGGCTACAATTCTTGGTATAAAAGTAGCCAAATATTTACTATGGCATTGTATTAATGCTGAGAGAGCCAACGCAGGAAAACCTTAGTATACTAAACTGTTAAAAGATGGCGCTGCTTGCCAACTCTTAGAAAAAAATGCCAGGTGAGCACATTAAAGCAAAATTACTATATTTCTTTAATTTCAATTTGCTGGAGCTGTCTTCTGCCAAGGTTTAATTTAAATATTCTACTTAACTTAATAATTTTAATTTATTTTGCATTAAAAACAAAGCTCTGTTATTCCTGTCAAAAGCTGGCTTTTGAAGAAAATAACTTCAATAACAGTATTTTTAATGTGTAGGTATGTGAAATTGCCATGTTTTCAATGATAAATGGGCACTGGGGTTTGCTCTAATCAATTGGGACATGGTTATGTCGTGAGCAAATCAAGGGAAGCGACTCAGAACCTGACCTCTCATCCCCAGTGAGACCAGGCACACAAAAAGATATGGCTTACAAATATTTTGCACGTAGCCTAATATTTTCTACAGCATTGAATTGAGGCAATGCAAGTCCAAGGAAAACTCCATTAGATGTAGGTAAGAAGGCTGTTAATAGATGGCGCTGTTGCCACCACTTCAAAAGTTATGCATTTTTAAATTTTTGGGGTAAAAGAGATTGTTGAAAGTTTTCGGATTTTTTAATACATTTTACACTTAATTTTCTGTTCAGTAATTGCTAAAAGTTTTAAATCCAAACGTTAGAATTAGCTTCACTATATCAAAAATATAGTGTTTCAAATGATTATTTGAGCCATTAATATCAAATAAATTACCAAAATTCAAATCGTAAGGCATGTGAAATAGGCTGGAAATTCAGAGATTTGGGTACTGGGGATTTATTTAAATCATGCTGGACTCCAGTTTTGCCAAGAATAACGCGAACACCTGACACCCTCATACCCAGTGAGGACAGGCCCCCATAAAACAAACAAATTGGCTCAGAATTTTCAGTTGAGTCAACTCTTTTCTAAAGCACTTTTCGGTGCAAAATTCACAATAACCAATTTCCTGTTTTTCGACATTCACGAATAATTAATGCCGAAATTCTCACAAGGGAAATTAAAGAACTGACCAGGTGAAAAAGCCTGTAGTTTTCCTGCTACAATGGCGCTCGATTTATTGTTGTTCTCGAAGTCAGCTGTTTGTTTGTAAACAAAACAGCGAACCTCAGGCTTGCACATGAAAAAGGGCTAGAAAAATCTGGAGAAAAACCCAAGCTAAATAGCTTCTCATTAGTGGATGAGGGTAATTTCTCTTTTAAAGATACCCGTATTTCACTTACAGAGTAGTTTTAGGAAAAATACTTAAGTTAAATCAAAACAAAGAGCACGTGGGCAATTTTGTTTGTTTACGTTATTTTAAAACCAACGCACCATACACGCGAAAATTCAATAAGACTCGGACTTTCGGGCAGATCATGCCATTTTCCAATTAAAACGGCATTTCCCAGAAATCTTCAATTTTGAATTATTTTCCGGAATTCAGCTTTACCCAAAAAAATCCGGGAAATTATTTGACTTTATTTAAACGGCAACCACGCATTGCTATTCATACCAAGACGCTAGCTTCTCACACAGCCTTTTCTTTGATCCTTGCTTGCCTTCACCACCACCACTCTATATCCTTGACTCTCGGTTTTGACGAAAACTGCTAACATTCTTTAAAGTTAGCGACAAGTCTTTTTTTGTTAGCAAAGTAAAAGACACTAAGCGAAATACACCGAGCAAAGGCTTTTTTGGGTTAGTCAGAGGAGGGCCGCAAGAAGAATCATTAGCGGTGGCATTAGGGGGTTTCTCTTTGGTCCGGATTAATATTAAGTCAAGTTTTTAGCGGTTTTTCCGGATTTTTAGCGAGAAAGAAACCATAGTTTTGTGGTGAAAAAGGCCTTCCACAAGACCATCAAAAGGCCAAAAAGGTAATTAGGCCACCGCATGCCCGAAAAAATCCCCCAAAGCTCAATTGCAAGTCATAATTCAAGTCATCTATTACTCCTTTCAAGAGTTAGTCAGATATTTAGTCAAAGTTAGTCAGATGACTTGAAACCAGCCAAGTCTTTGTTCCATTTTTAGCAGACGCTCTATGAGCTATTGTTTCGTTTGACCTGCTTTTCAAAACCCTTAAAATGTTAGTTTATGGTTAAAAGTATCTAGTCAATTTGCTGCAGGAAGAAAGTCTTCTTTTTTGCTTTCACAGGAAAAATGGTACAACCACCGAGAAATGTCAACAAAAACGGTGGGACCATGAGCAAATTTGCTCAGGTTTTTGGTCCAAACAAAAAAGCCCGCCTCTTTTGCTCGTTATATCGTTATTAGTTTTGTCATTATGCAGCCTTTTCAATCAGGGGAACAAAGAGCTATAGAGTGGGAGGAGTGTATTTTGTTTCAATGTAAACAAAGGTTTCTTTTTATAGCCAAAACGAAATTGCGAAAATGTAGCCATATTCGGATTTCTCGCACATTTTCTAAAGTCTTCCATCTCTGCTATTTTCTAAAACTGCGAAGCGAAAATCTTGAGCTTTCACTTGGTATTCATAGGATTCTGGGTTTAAACGGAGAGCCTGAAAAGCTCAGAAACCCAAAACAAAACTAGGTAAAATGTTGGATTTGTGTCCAAAAATGACAGCTGATTTTTGAAGGTCAGGTAACTCTGACGATTCAGTGTCTTTGGAAATGCATATGGGACAAGCTCGAGAGAGGCGAGACTGAAGATAGAGTGATGAAACCTGTGCACAGTAACTATAAAAGAGAATTGGATGTGTGCCCTGGGATTTTCTTGTAACGAATAAGGCGGGAAAAATCAGAGCAGATGCCAGAGTTATCCACTACCTCATTTCAGCTGGGGAGAAACGTGTCCAAAAATACTCTGGCCTGCCAAACCAGAAAAAAATAATAAAATAACCATCCAATTGGACAGAACAGTACTGTTCCAGATTGAGAAGAAACCAAAGTGGTCATACAATCAACGTTAGCATTTCTGGCAAGCTTACATGGGAGTGCAAGAAACCTATTCAACCCTGTTTTTGAAAGGAGTCCATTAGAAATAATTAGCTTTAATGATAGTTTGAATATTAAATAGCCACTTAAAGAGGGTATTTTTTAGCTTTCAACTATAGTTCTTTAAGAAAGCAGAGAGCATTGAATTAAATATTCCAGGCTCGTCTTTAGCATTAGTATTCTATTTGGCTGTTTTTCAAGCATTTTTGACGATATTTTGGCGAGAAGAGAAAGAAAACCCAATGGGCTGGAAGATGGCAACGCTGAATGAATATTAAAATACATGAATAGGTTCGAAAATTTCCTAAATATCGACTTCTGAAATCTACCGAAAAGTCTCTAAAAAGCTTTTAAAATGGGTAATGGGCGGTAGCTAATAGAATGTGACACAGTACACTAATTTCAAACAGAAACTGGGGTTGTTGCCATGTCTAGAAAATAAAATATTTTCATGAAATTCCATGAAATACATGGCTAGGGTCCATTGAAATGCGTTTGTGGCATTCTTTGCATGCTTCAAATCATCATATTTCCCTCAGCAGCAGAGCTTTTTCCCGCACCTCCTTTACTAACCCTTGTCATGTGTAAACAACATGTGATACAAGAGTGCAGTTTGTTTACATTTTTGTTTATATTTGAAAAGGGCTGCGGGACGAAACAGAGCTGTCGTCACAGCACATCCATCAAGCCTCTTGTTTGCGTAGATTTTTCTTCACCTCCCTGTGTATTTTGAGCGGAGAAAAAAATCGTGAAACGCAACCCTTTTACAAAAATTAAACGGAATCAATCGTCACTTCATGCCAGGTGTGATGTATTTTTAAGGTTTTTGTTCAAAACAAAATATATTCAAAAGTATCCGCTAAGTAATTTGGGCGTGCCTTAAGATGCTTAGGGAATATCAGGTTACAGCGGTAATTTTTCCCCATATATTTTGAATATCATATCTGAAAACTGGAAACCAGCATGAGCTGTTTTAAGGGCGATTGGTTCGATCTTCTCAATAATTCTGCGTTTTTGTATTGCGCGACGAGGCGAAAAGATTCGGCTCCACAGGAGGTCCGCAAACAAAACCTGCTACTGAATATTTTCCCCCGGGAAATTTCCAACCTAGCCATGCACATTTTCGAGCCATTTACATATACGTATAGGTTTACAACACCGAAACTGAGTCAAATTCTGAAGGTTTGCTTGCTAAAAATAGCAAGGGAATCCGCTGAAAGAGGGATTTTCAAACAAACAAACCAGACAAGACAGCTATTGGTAATGGAAAATGTTTCCCATCGGGGAAATTCTGGCTTCTACGAAAGAAGAGAGCGCCAATCAGTTGATCAGAATAATTCCCCCTCTGGGGATTTCGGTTCAATTGTGAAAGCCCCACAGTGTCTCCAGAGCTGTGATCAAGGGACTGTGGCTCGCTTTCGAACCCGCGTATGTGGCTAGACTGTGCGAGCACCCTTTCTAGATGATAAACGCCACGCAAGTGTTCATCCCTAACAATTAACTTGGACACATCACAGTGCCTTCGTCGTCTCGTCTGAGATAAAATGAAATAGAACTACTGTCCTGTCAAGTTAAATATATTTTACTGGCCTGTATCTTTAAAACATGCGTCTGATTGTGGTATGTTTTGTTATTTTCCCTCATAAATTGCCCCGGAGCGCCGCTTTGTAAGATGCTAATATTTATGGCATTTCAGATAAGATTTTGTTGGCTGTATCCTTTTTTCAAAAGCTTTTAGCGCGAGTTTGGATAAAAAAGTGATAAATTCCATCATTTTAAAATGGTAACATACACATATTTGAGGTTATAAATGGCCTGTAATTTGTTCAATAGATAGTGCCATTTGCAGAGTAAAGGGGATGAATCTAATTTGGTGGATTATTAGCGGTTGCTTTTCACTGATTTCAGCGCCGTTCCCATCTGCGAAACAGACACTAAATGGTTCTCTACAATTATTGTGTTTTTCACAGGGATTTCTAATCCCGGAGAGATGCAGAAAAGAAATTGAGCAAGACAAAAGACAGGTAAAATTTGAGTGACAGCCAATTATTTTTTGGGCGATCCATATATGCAAACCTCACCCCTTGGCAGTCCGTGAAACCTAAAATCCTCCATGGTGAAATCGTTGTTGAAATTGCTAGAAATTGACCTGGATGTCTGGGACTGTATGGCGAAATGAAAATATGTCAAACAGGGTCGAGATTTTCAGACTGAAAAACAATTTTCGTTTTGCTGGAAAAAGAAAATGTAAAACATGCAGGGGCGGTTACGCTCTTTTAAACTCAACATATTGTAGAAGGCTGAAAAACTTTTGAATTTCGCTCTATTTTCTTCCAGACGTTCCGACACAAAGTTACAGACAGAAAGATTTCAACTTATTCGAATCCTTGCCATCTATGTCTTTTAACTTCCGGTTTTGAAGACATGACAATGTCCTTCTTATTTCAGTTAACTTTCTTGACTTTTTTGACATCCTGCGTAAGAAATTATGATTCGTACCAGAAAAAGTTATGACATCTGCATATTGCGCAGCGAAATCTGTACTTTTATTTAACTTTCAATAGGCCTTATGTTAATCCAATAATAGCAGATTGAGATCCGGGGTTACTTGAATCGCAACCCTTATTTGTAAAATGTAAATGCGACTCTGCATTCCAAAATAGGAGCCATTTCCTCCCTTTTTCCCCCTAAAAACCGACAAATTTCCGACAAGCAAGTTTAGCGGAAAGATAGTGCTTTCCTCGCTTTCAAATGGACTTAGAATAACTCACCACAAGTTTTATCAAATCTATCGCTGTTTCGTAACAAAACAGAGCTTTCGTAACTCTATGAATGCAAAATTAGCCATTCAGTGGTGGAAAATGAGGCGAGAACGATGCAAAAACTCGATTTTTCATGAGTTATCTACATTTCCTAGGGTTTTGTCAGTAGTTTTTTCAGGCATCCCAGGCGGAAAAAATGGCCTCAAAAAGGCAACTTTCCGCACATAAATTGCCAAGCCAAAGGGAAGATGACCTTGCTTTGGATTTTAGCCTTTTTCCTTCTCTTTTTGGTAGCAAAGAAATGAGAAAGAGATATCTTTCAACTTGAAGGAAGTGGGAGGGCTGGCAAGGGGTAAAAAACTTTTTTCAGAAAAGGATTTTATAAGGAAGACACACAAATTGGTTCAAGCTGGAAGCCAAAAAAGTCTTTTTGAAAAGAAGAGAAGGAGAAGAAAATTAAGACCTTCCAAAGACCCTTGACAATTAGAGGGTAAAGCCTCTGAAGGAGGAGGGAATGGCGAAAAGCTTGATTGAAATCTTAGTCCCTCTGGCATTCTAAGGACTAACAGCAAATTTTCTTTAAAAAGCACATGGCCTTAGAATGCTTGTAATAAGCTCTTTTATTGTCTTTTAGACTTCATATAGAGCAAAAGACAGTGCTAATATAGCCTGCCTTAACTTGAAACATCAGTAACAAGATGCCTCTTTTGCAAAAGCTTTTCAATTTTCCGCAAGCCGAGCGTTCCCTTTTAAAAGGGAGTCTCCTTCGCAAATTAAATCGAGAGCATTTTTTGCACGCCAGATTTAGCCACAAAATTGCTGCAAAATGCCCCTTTTTAGACCAAACTAAATATCTGGTGATCTGAATGAAAATGGCAATAATAGGCGTCCAAAGACAGTTACAAATGATGTTGCCAGCGAATCAAGTTCCCCAAGGGAGAGTCGAGGAAAGAGGTATGTAAAAATGAGGGGCAGATGGGAGGAGATTTTGGCACAAATCACTGCACCCCACCTCATGTGAAATATTCCGCTGAAGACTTTTGCCGGAGATGAACTTTGGACTTTTAATTCGAAAAGGTAGTATTCCAATCAATCTCTTTCTAGGCTTTTTATCCCGCTTTTAGTAACTTTTTCGTACTTTGCCATTTATCAACCATTCTTGGCTTTTCGAACCCATTTCGCTAAAAGGTTGTAGAAGTTACAATTTCACATCTTTTCTAGGGATGTTTTTATGTTGATTTGTCGCACCAAAAAATGACCGAAAAAGTACAGAAATATCCTGTGTTTCTGGTTTCCTAGATAGTCGACATGTATGAAATATATGCTTTAGCAATGATTGTCCAAGATTTGTCCAATAAGAAAGTCACAATTTATTGAGGCTACCCTGTAAAAATTGGGTGCGATGGCTACCCAAAAATTACGAGGTAAAACGCAGGGGGATTTACTTCAATTGCTATTTTTGCGCTTTTTTCTAAGACACTAAAACTTCAAAGAAGAGCAAAACGTATTTTTAACCACTTTTTTAGCTCTTGCAGAATGTAGACGTCCAAGGCTCTCCGGCTTTCTAGTCTCGAGCGGAGCGCAACTCTTTACATTAAGGGGAAAGGACGATCCTAATAAATGTGATGTGAGTCAACTGCTTCGCAGGAGATAACGCATCCCAAAGTTAGGGTTGACAAAAGTCAAAACCCAACCGGAAATTGCTGATTCTTACAGTTTTATGGCCGTTTCTGTTTGCTCCAACCCTAGGCAAAAGTACAATAGAAGCGATTACACGGGGGACAGATAGCAGTAGCGTCTCTCAGCAATCCGCTCCGCTCGCCGCATTTTAGAATATAAAGAAAAGCCATTTTCATTTTATATTGCTCACCCTAAAGAACGCAGAGATAGATAGGGTTCTTTACAGATATTTGCTATTTAGTGAATCATCCTTCCGTTCTGAAGCTAACGCGCCAGCAACGTCATTCTCGTTTCGGCTGAAATATCTACTTTAATGCAAGTTTTATAAGATACGGTTCTTGCGGTTTTGTGTCTAGAAATGCCATTTGAATTATTAAATAGGATATTTTCGAAAATTTCTGAGTCAATCTCAAACCGTGAATCACTCTGCAAGAAGCCGTTTGTTTGGTATTTTTGCATCCTCTTTTTTTCGCACAATCATTTCCATAAGAAAGGAAATTCATCGAGCTATGTAAAATTAATGGCATAAAAGTATGAATCTTCAGACATGACAGAGCATTCATATTTGTGATTTTCAAAACTCTCGAAAACTTTTTTCTACAAGACTTCCAAGAGCACTTCACCATTTCTAGTAAGAGTTGACTTTTTATCTGATCTGCCATATGGACGCTAAGAGCCGTGGTCATGTAAAATTGTGTAAGATTGTGGCGCTTTTGTAGATGGAAATGGCTATAAAAACACGTCAATATACATTTAGCTAAAACGTCCGGCTTAACTTAGTTTAAGTGGTCGGGCAGACAAATTAAGTTAGAAGCTCTTATTTTCCCCTCCTCCTCCTTCCTCCCTGGTTGAGCATAAAAAGCAAACATAAACAAAATAGCCGTCCGAAACCACAATGGGTCCATTCGCTTCGCTCGTGTATTTTGTCTTCAGTTCATTACATCAAATCACTCTATGACATTTTGTCTTGCGTTACTTGATTTCTCAAGAACTTTGCTGCAGCCAAAAAAGTTTTAAGTGTGTTTTCCTTTAAAAATTCCTCTTGTTCAGAAGCCAGGTTCAGTTAAGGCAACGCAGGGGGCGGGCAGGCAGTAATAAAGTGCTGAAGAATTCTGGAAAATTTTGAAATTTTGGTCGAGTGGATGATGTGACAGAAAACTTTTTGATGGCTTGATGGCGAGACAAACAAAGGGGCGGAAAAAGTTGTTGAAAAATTGGATGCAATACAGGGTGTTTCTCATTTACACTAGTCTTGGTCATAAACCACGCCGGCTTGTTTGCGAATTATCTCCAGGACTTCTGCGAACGTTTTGCTCAACGAGTGAGGAACGACAGGACTCTCCGTCAGTCCCTTCTTCAAGCAATCACGAACATGGTTGGCTTCATAGTAAAGTCCAGCGCTGTTCCAATAGTTGAAGTCATACTTGGCTTCCGGAAGTTCGAAAGCGACCTCGGACCCATCTGGCATCTCCAGTTTGTTGGCACTCCAAAAGGGAAACTTGAGCTTCATCTTTCCTTTGGTTCCATAGATGAATGCTTCACAAGTTGTCCAAACCTAAAAGGGTAAAATGTTTCAGTGAATCGGGTGGCAGTGAGAAGTTATCCTTGCCTTCATGTTGGTTTGGAAACTGCAGGTTCCACCCTTGTTGTAGAGGATGGTTGCAGACACTGACTGATCAATGCCATGTTTGTTCAAATGCCCAGCTGCTACAACTTTTTTAGGTTGGCTGTCAAACACCCACTGTGCCATGTTGACACAATAGATTCCAGCATCAATTGTCGTACCACCTCCATATTCCCGCCGCAACCGGAAGTCGTCCTCAGAATTGATGCCAAATTCAACCAAGACCTGTGTAAGAGCAATGTTATTTGATGTTCCTGCAATGTCCTTTTAAAATGATTTACCTGGTAAATGTCTCCCAAAGTACCCTTCTCTATTTCCTCCTTCAGTTTGATATGGGCTGGTTGGAACCTTAAATAGGATTGACATCATGGAAAAAGATTAGATTTTGACGGTGAAGGATGCATTAACCTTGACCACATGGCTTCCATCAGGAACAGATTCTTTGTCATTGCATACTCCAGCATCTCATCCACTTGCTTGACATTCATGGCAAGAGGCTTTTCGCACAAGACATGCTTGCCATGATCCAAATACAGTTTTGCCAAAGGCAGGTGAGTTGGATTGATGGTGCCTATATACACAACTTCAGCATCCGGATCCTTGGCCAATGCTTCATAGCTTCCATGAGCATTTGGGATGTCAAACTTCTTAGCAAACTCTTCTGCCTTCTTTAATTCTCTGGCTGCACATGCCACCACCTAAAATATAAAGTTATTAAGCAAAAGATATGGTACAACGGTCTTGGAACTACCTGATGACTCTCTGGGTCATCCTTCTTGAAGGCAGTGAACGCATTGACAAAGTCAAATGAGATTAAACCACAGCCGGCGATTCCCCACTTTGTTGCCATTTTCTGTTCTTGAAAAACAAATTAAACAGTGCAACAGCTGAACATCTACACTCCTCATGTCTGTTACGTAATAGGGGTTGCGTTATGTAACACAGCACAGGAGAGTTTCTCCCACGTTTGTTTTAGTTGCGTGTCTTTTCATTTATTTGAATGATTTCAAGGTTAGCAGTATATATAAACAGCAAGCATTTCAATCATCTTGATCATAGTGTACGCCAACTTGTTTGCGAACATTCTCCATAAGTTCTGCCAGCAATTTGCTGTCCTTGTGAGGAATGACAGGGCTTTCCAGAAGTCCCTTCTTCAAGCATTCACGGACGTGGTTGGCTTCGAATCCAAGTCCAGCACTGTTCCAATAGTTGAAGTCATACTTGCCAGGTGGAAGCGGGAATGTGACTTCAGAGCCATCGGGCATCTCAAGCTTGTTGCAGCTCCAGAAAGGGAACTTCATCTTGATCTTTCCCTTGGTGCCATAAATGACTGCTTCACAAGCAGTCCAAACCTGCAACCACAGTTAATGAAACACAACCAAGAAAGCGTCTAAAGCTGAATGTACTTACCCTGAACTGGGTTTGGAAACTGGCTGTTCGGCCCTTGCTGTAGAGTAGAGTTCCAGACACTGACACGTCAACTCCATCAGAGTTCATATGTCCACCTGCCAAGACTTTGGTTGGCTCCTCTCCGTAAACCCACTGGGCCAAATTAAGACAATAGACACCCATGTCAATCGTGGATCCACCGCCACAATCCTTTCTCTCCCTCCTGTCATCGTCACTCTTGATGCCAAACTCAACCAGAACCTGCAAACAAAAAGTCATTCAAAACAATGTTGAACCTGCAACTTGCTCACATTAATTACCTGATACACATCTCCAAGTGTTCCTTTGTCAATTTCCTCCTTGAGTCTTAAGTAAGCTGGTTGAAACCTGATGAATATGGTGAATTTTAGAAACTGTTTAAATGGGTGAATGCCAAACCAATATTTACCTTGACCAAACGGCTTCCATGAGGAATCGCTTGTTCTTCTTGGCACAAGCCTGCATCTGAAGGGCTTCCTTCACATTCATACCAAGAGGCTTCTCACAGAGGACATGCTTCCCATTGTTGAGAAACATCTGGACGATGTTGATGTGAGTGTGGTTGAGCGTTCCAACGTAGACCACCTCCACGTTAGGATCCTTGGCCATGGCTTCATAACCTTCATACGCCTTTGGGATGTCAAACTTCCTAGCAAACTCTTGGGCGCTTTTCAAGCTTCTGGCAGCGCATGCAACCACCTAAAGTACGTTTGACAATGTCATAGATTATATGAATGTCAACGTCACTATCTATACCTGATGGGACTTTGGATCCTGCAAGGACCAGAGAGCATTGGTGAAGTCAAAGGAGATCAGGCCACAACCTGCGATACCCCAACGAGTTGCCATTTTTTTGGTGTTGTCTCTTCAAAAATTAGCTGAAAACTGGCTGTATTAAACAGGTTTGCAATGTCCTTTTATAATCCAACTTGTGTAAACATGACATTGACATCAGTCAAGCATTAAATGATTACTGATAACTCGAGGTGCGTACTCACAGAGCCTGTTTTTCATTAATTTGAAGAGAGCAATATTTATTATTTGGGGAACGTACACTCTGTCCATGTTTGCAATTATGACAATTGACAGAGATAGGAACGGACCTTTTGACATCTAGAAAAAGACAAGGTATTTTTTTCAATTGCAGGGTGTTTCACAGAACCATAATTTTTCAAAGGGGATGCATTTTTTAACGTCACGTATGTTTACAAACATTACACACGAGCGCGCTTTTCCGCTGCATTGCACTACTTTCTGTGGCGCATCTCAGTTTTCAAAACCGGCCGCTGCTGCTCAGTTCGCCGTTCTCCCAGCTGAGCTTTTTCCCGTCTCAGCTTCAGTTGCTGCGTTGAGCTCGAACTGAGCGGAGTCTGTGCCAGTATTTTTTCTGATAAACAACCAAAACCATTGGATTTGTGAAGTGATTTTTATCCTGAGATTTCCAGGAATCAAAGACAGTTAGTACAGTTAACAAATAAAGTGAGGGAACCAGAAGAATCGCCTTGATTTTCTGCTGAAAATAAGGTAAGAACAGGCTTAGTTTTGTTTTGATTTTTCGTTGACGTTTTTCCGACAAAACTTTTTGACATCTCCAAACTTTATTTTGTTTCCAGTTTTGAGTTAGCTTCCCTCCCCTTTGAAATTGTGTCAAGTTTTCGGGAATTGTTTCTTCTTTTTTCCATTGACTTGACTGTGATGCAGGGTATTTCATACAAAATCATTAATTTTGTTCGTCTCTTTTTTTTTCGAAGGCTTGAATTTGAAAGTGACAAAGTGAAAAGTGGGGTTCGCTTTGACAACTTTTTGTGCACAGAGAAGAGAAGTTTCTTAAAAAGGGCAAGACAAAAGCATTGAAATCCAAAATTCCTTAATAAGCTGCATGCCCCTTAGCTCTCACAAAAAATTGACTTGAAAAATGAGCTTTGAAACTGAGAAAACCTCAAGTCTATTGTTTTGTTTTGATTTTTGTCCAGACCAATGACTTTGTCAGAGAAAACGTAAACAAACGGAAGCCGAGAGTTTTATGCGTTGTTTATTTTGATTCTGGTCCGCCAATTAGCCTAGTTTTATGGCCGGTTTTTTTACAGCTTTAGTGGTTTATTTCTAGATTGTCTTGGCCAAATAAGTCTTCCTTACACATAAAATTAACAAACCAAAAACCAAATTCAAACACCGGAAATTCTATTGCAACACGAGGAGGGTTTGTTTACATTTTGGTTTTTGGTCGTGATTCTTTTCAAAATCGTTTTTTGTTCGCCTGAAATAAGAGGCCAACTTAGTGAACGGAAGTTGATGATTGCAATTAATAGATCTTGGCTCAGATTTACAGGGTCTTTTCAAAACTTTTAAGGGATGTCAAATTGACACTTGTCGTGAAACACCCTGTAGAACTTTAAAGTAATCAAACTGAAGACGAGATAATTGCCGGCTGCTAAAATCGATTCTGCTTTATTTGATGTGCACAGTGAAAATAACGAAAATTCGTGAAATCCTGTAATAGGACAGAATTTCCCAAATTGCAGCTGTTTTCTTTGTATCTTCTTAAATTAGTAGTAAACATTTTGAAGCTTAGGCAATCAAAACAAAGTCAAGGCAAGGCAGCAAGACGAAATAAATCATGCAGGGTTTTCACAGGAATTTTGCTGTTGGAAATTCAAATTTTTGTTTACATTTTGGTTTGAAACAACCAAGTTCACAAAAACAACAGCTGCAAACAAGATTGAACACGTTGGTTTTCCATATGGAGAACTGATTTATTTTGACATTCTGGTTTGGCCATACAGATTTGCAGGGTGTTCTGCCAAAATTGGCATTTGTTTTGACTTCTCAAAATCCCTATTATTATGGAACACCCTGTACTAGTCCCTTATTTAGCATATTAGAATAATAGCAAAAGCCACGCATTTGTTATCCTTGTCCAACTGATAACCAGGCAGCAGTCAAAACAATCAGTTTTATCTTGTTTTTAGATATTAGGAAAAAAACATTTAACTTGAAACAACCTGCGGTTGTTAAAAGATGCGTTATTAAGTAGCATTTTAAAGATAATGGGCTAGGGGGCGTGCAAAAAATTGATCCGATACACTTGATCTCAGCCCCCTGTAAAAGCCAGAAAATAAATAAATATCGAAAACAACTCTGGTTTTCTCAAGAAAAAAGAGGCATTTAAAAATGGTTAGCTGACGCCACGAAAATTCGTGAAAATTCTTAATTTCTGAGCAGTTTAAAGGTGTCTTCATCTTTGACCCTTGCTAAATTCTAATGTCTAAATGTTAAAAGGTTTATTGCAAGCTGCCATAAAATCGCGATTTTCTGACTAGAACAAAGCGGACCAAAAATGCGAAATGCCAAAATTCTTCTCCTCTATTCTATCCCGCTAATTTTTGTCAAGCTCAAAAATTGGAAATTACAGAGTTTGTTTATTTTTGTGCAAAATTCTGAAGCAGGCAATTTTTGCATTTTCGTTATTTTAAAATGACCTTTTTTGTCTTGTCATTTATAAAAAAAATATCCAAAATATGTCTTTTCCATCATAGAAGGAAATTGGATTTTTTGAATAGTTTTCTTAACCGCTCACGCCATTCGCGGGAATTTCGGGCAATTAATTTTTAGCAAGCAAGTGGCGACCGTGGGGGAAAATTCCCATGCTGAGAAGGAAAAATCATAAATCTCGAGCATTCCTGAGCGCGCGACATTATCATTTTTCCAGCCATCCAGGGATGCATTTTTCATTTTTTGCCAAAAATATTTTATTTTGCCTTTGAATTTTTAATTTAGTGGCTAGAAAATAAAGCAAATGACGTGTCACCATCTAAAATTCCACCCTGTCACCTCTCCCGCTCAGCATTTTTGGCGAGCCTCAGAAAAAAGTAAATGGCTCCACTTTTAGCTTTAGTCATTGCAGCCAATTTTAACCCTAAAATCTTATGTAGTAAAGTTGCAATTTTTGTCATGCAAAAAATATCAACCACAACAGACACATCTGCCAAAGTGTTTCACTTTGTTTTTGGCTTTCAAAAAAGGGTTGAGCTAAATAGAAAACAGGGTTTCCCACGACGAATCAAAACAAACAATTTAGCAGAGCAACGAAACACCCCTGAAAAAAGCGGCTGGGAAATAAATGTCACTCATCCATTGTAACTCGAAATGAGCTAATTTTTAAACCAGTTCACCAGCTCCGTAAGTGTCTCATAAAACTCGCCCCTTTCTTTTATTTTCATAAATGTGCTTGAGGGTAAAAGCGTTGTCGTTGTATTGCTGACTTTTTAAAGGATTTCTTTTCAAAACGCTCTCAAATTGACAAGATAATGAAACAGGGTGACTCAGCAGAAATTGATATTTGTTTGCGTTGGGGAGGATTTTGGATTTGGCGTTCAGCAATGTTTTTGCAAAGTAATGATTTTAGAGTCGATTCACAATAGTTTGCAAAATAATCAAACTCATCTCCTCTAAAAACAAAACAATAGTCTGCAACAATTTGCAAAAAAGGGGTGGAAAACAACAACAACAACAGCATTCCCACTAACCAGATTGAGGCAAATCTCCTGGTAATAGGACTAAATATTAAGATCTTTCTGGGGCAAAAACAACACAATTTGCACCCCAAAATAAACAAGATTTGTTGGAACACCCTGTATTATATTCGCGGGGTGCAAGGGTTGTGGGGTGCTGCACTTAATTGTGTCTTGGTTTGTTTGCCAATCGATCTCTGTTCATCGTTCACAGATCTCTTCATATACTTGCTATGGTAAGAAATAGCTTGCAGGGTGTTACAAAAACAGTATAAAGATCCCTTTTTACAGAAAGCAATTCTTTTGGAACACCCTGTATGTGCAGGAAAAGGGTGTGAAGCGGTACATCCAGAAATGCAGGTTTATTTGCAAATCTTACATCCCCCGCAAAACCATGGGGGTGTTAGTGTACAAGACTGAACGTTATAACCCTATTAACTCATTACCCACCCACCCTTTTTTGCAACAACACTCACCACAATGAGTTCTAGACCCCGGTGTTCCCCACTGGTTTTCTTGTTAACCGCTGAGTAATACGTAAACAACCAACGAATGAGGCAGGGCTGAGAAATGATTGAGCGCGAAGCATATACTGAGACGGAGCGGAGCCGAAGATCTGTGGAGATTAACACGTCTTAACTTGCCAGAATTTCCGGAAAATTCCCCATATTTTTGCACCCTAGACAAAACAGGTGATTTTTCCGGGAACTTTGGCCGCACTTTTAGTGTGCACATCTCTGTTGCCATCTTTTACATGGGCTTAACGAGGGAAAGAAAAACAACCGTTCGCTCCGCTGCTCAGCTTATTTCCTCATGCTTTGGACGCCTAACTATTTAGCATAATTTTCTCGCTTTTCATTATTGAGTCTGGAGAAGATGGCTTGAAAAAATGCTTCACATAGTTTCATTAACCCCGTTTTTGTTTTCGTTTCAAAGCAATCAAAAACTCAAGATTTTTATCTCAATTTTGACCTGAGTCAAAGATCTATTAGAAATCAACTTTCTCAGCAGAAAAAATGGAGCCAGAATTGTCACATTTTTAGGCAATTTTTACTCAGTAAAAATATGAATTCTCAGAGAAAAAAATCGTCCCCTCTCTCCCAGCTGAATATCTAATCAAGCATGTGATTAGCATAAATAAACAATAAACATTCAACTTTCTACTAGTCTCTCTTTGGTTGTTGTTTACATTTGAAAACCCAAAACTGCACTATGGACCCACTTTTCAAAGCAAAAAACAACAACAACATTAACTTCAACTAGACCCTGGTTGCAGGCATGTATGAACTTGTTTTGCAGTTATTTATGAATTTACAAGTCATAGCATAGGGCTCACACAGCCAATTTACATATTAGCAAAATCCAGCCCCAGGCAGAGAGAACTGAGTCATGTTTGTTTTGCCCCATCCAATTCAAAATAATAATCATACCAAAATGTAAACAAAACCACGTGGGTCAGCATAGATCAGAGGCTTTAAAAGAAGTATGTCTAGAAGTCTGAGTGGTGTGAACATATTGGAAAACTTTGCCCCTACATTTTCCCCCTCCTTGGGGAAAAGCTGGCATCCAGTCCAAAATTGCTTCTTGCAGTGACACTTTAGGTACAGTGGTGGTTTTATTTTATGGTTGAACTTCTGCCTTTGTTTGTTTTCTTTTAAATTAACCTGTTTTAAGGATTGGGAGCATTCTGGCAATTAGCACATTTTGGCTTTTTTGGCCTAGATTTTTGGATGGAAAAAGCCAATTCTGGCAGCAACTCTTCTCTAAGACTAGCAGCAGTTGACACCTATCTAAGTGGATTTCCTAGTCTGTAACTCAAA
>JAAUYL010013222.1_pt1 | contig 22692 bp, 15 predicted proteins | sample 7278011 | NCBI WGS metagenome assembly JAAUYL01 (sample SAMN14350225, study PRJNA611818) | marine sediment metagenome | isolation source: surface marine sediment (1.8m) | place: French Polynesia: Moorea | collected 2018-08
AAAAGTGAGCGTATTATGTATTCAATGCCTTTCATTCTCATTTTCAGGTGAGTGAAGGCGAGGGAGGAAAAATATGTAGATACATTCAAAACTTCTTCTCGATCCTCTCTTTCGAGCGAAGACAGAAACGCGAGCGATACAAGCAGATAGCTACACGTACTATCTGTCTGAAGCATTCGCCTTATTATTGACTCACTGACACTGAGCAAAACCAATACCAATATACAAGAATCCTCGTCATCAGTTCTATCATTGTGCTATTGTGATTGTGCTATGTACCACGACAGACATGGTGGAGGCGGACACGGTGCCTCAAAATCTTGAACATTGTTCCTGCTAGCTCCCCAACGTTTTTGAATTTTCCCGCCAAAATAGGGGTCACAGAATTCAAATGGAACAGAGGCGGCCGACCTCTGGCGGCCACGAAGGCAGTGGGGGAGGACGGCCTCGCAGCCGAACGGGTTCGGCCATCGTGCAATTCGACCAAGATCCGCATCATCATGGCGGCGACGGAGGCTGCGGCGATGAGTGCGGAGGCCGTTGTTCCCCATCGACATGTCGGGTGTCGGAGTGCTGGAGCCCGACCGGGTTCGAGGATATGGCCCACGGCCTCGCGTCGAGGCCCCTCGGCGGCCTCGAAAAAGTCATCGAATACCGCACGGTCCCGAACGGTAACGGCGTGGAACTAAGACGAGTCACTCCCTCGGCCGACGGACCTGTAGAGCATGTACAAGTCCTGCAGCCTCAACAGCCCCCGCAGCAGCAGCAGCAACCATTTGTGCCGCAACCTGCCGCTCCATGGTTGGACTACGAAGGACCTCCGGCTCAACAAGCCACCTATTGGGGAGGCCAACAAAACGGCAGTGATTTTCAGCAGTACTTCCCCCCACCTCCTCCTCAGCCTCTGCATCATGGCTATCGACGCCTGGCAATGAATGGATCTCAGCCTTGCTTGATGATTGCAGAGGCCGGGAGCTTTGATAACCAAAGCCAACAGCTACCTCCTCCTCTTCCTCCTCAGATGGCCTCTTTGGTAAATGTACACCCAGGAGGGCCGTCGACCTCTTATCAACAGCAGCCGCAACAGCCACCACAGCTCCATCATTCCATGAGGCAGCGATCGCTGCCTCGCTCAAGTACCACCACCGGGTCCAATAAACGCCAAGGTCATCACAAAACAGCGGCAGCCGCTGCATCGGCGGCCTCGGATTCCTTTGGGCAGCCTCCTTTGCCGAGAGAGCCCTCGTCCTCCTCGATACACGCACAGCCTCCGGCGGCGGCGGCCTCGAGAAGTGGCAGCACTAGGCGGTCGTTTTCAAGGACTAGCTCAATGGGACGATTGGACCCTCCTCTGGGAATCTCAAGTGGTTCGCAACCCTGCCTTTTGGTGGCTCAAACGGTCTCTAATAGGAGGAGACAGCATCAGAAGACAGCCTCGGGCTCTGCCACTGCGACGACCTCGAAACCGACTTCGACTGCTGGGTCCTCTGGAGGCCAACAGAAATCTCATCATCGCTCCAAAGAAGGGGGCGGTGGCGGCACTACGGGCAGCATGAAAAGCACCAAGTCGGAGAAGAAATTCCAGCGGTCGGAAAGCTTTCACAGTCGAAGCGCTAGCCGACTTCAACACCATCAACAAATGCAACCACCACAAGACCAACAACAAGAGTTCGTCGATCTCCAGTTTCAGATCCCGCCCCCGCCTCAGCCTCATTTCTTTGTCGAGGCCGCCACCACTCTGCTACCACCTCCCCAGTCCTCGGCTCCGAGGACGCCCTCCATGTCGCCCCTGGCTGTCGTGCGCAACAAGAGGGCTAATCAGGCCAACTGGGAGAAGGTGCAGCGCAAGAACAGCCTTGCGGCCATTGGCAAAGCAGCCTCGGAGGCTTCGGCCGAGGACACGTGCGTGCCCTCGGGCAGCCTCAACCTGACCCCCCTTCTTGGCTCGTCCTCGTGCACGAGAAGAGCAAGTACGGAGGACGACGAGCAAGACACCGTCGTCGACCATCGAGGCCGCGAGGCCAGTGATAAAGTCGATCGAGATCGAGATCAAGGCCGAGCTGCCGAGGTTACCAGCCTCGACGACATAGATTTGCCTCCACCCCCGAGTCCTCCTTGCACTTGTGGCAAAAATCTCGAGCTTCCACCCACGCCACCCATGGATGGCGAGGCCGTCGAAATGAAGTCGGGTAAGAATAGTTTTTTCTGGCCCTTCTCGCGACCTCGAAGAAAGAAAAGGAAAGACAGTATTTGCATGCACCAAAACACCACAGTCAATTCCCTTGCCATGACAGAACTCTTGCTTCTTGCCTCCTCTTGGGAGAGCCTGAGTTTTTTGGTCTGCCTAACCGTAATACTACTCTACGGTTATTTCTAATGGAACTTGTCATGCTATGGTTGTAAGCGTTAGCCTGCAGCTCTTGCCTGCTTGCATTCTCCTTAAAAATACATAATGTAACGCAGCTTATAAAAAAAGACCTTTGCCTTGACCCCACAATGTGTTTTGCTTTTTCTCGTCAGCAGGCAGCAAAAATAACCTTTTTCCCCTTAATTTTCATCGCGATAACAGCCACAGTACACTAAATATACTTGGCTAACTTGGAGAAAGTGAGATTTTATCCATCACAGCCAAAAAAGAGCTGCCTGGGGAAGTGGAAACCTTCTTCGCTCAATTCAATTGTTAAGTGGTCCCCTTTTATAAAATATTCTAAAAGTTGAAAGGAGCCCTTTTGAGGCGGCGTGGCTCTTTCCTTTTGGAAAAGGAGGTTGGGTAGGTTCTTTTCGCACACTTTGACTCTCAGATATACAACATCAAAAAAGTAAGTAAGTAGAAAGCGCGCGATCGATCAAAGTCCAATATTGCACAACACCCAGGCAACTTAAACACCAGCATTGGTTTGACTTGCTCTTTTTTTCCGCCCCAGCACTGAACCTCTCAGAAAAGGGAGCCTATTTTCTCTACATTATGTGACAGTGTTCTGGCTTCCGAAAAGCTCCTACATAGATATCTCCATTTTATGTAGGGAGGAGGGGGATCACTAGGGGTCAACCAAATTCATGTGTCGAACGAAAGTCCCCTCTCTCCTTGTCCTAAGCCATAGACTCTATGGCACTTTTGTCTTATCCTCACCTTTAGCATCTACGTGTATATAGTGGCAAAGCACTTAATTAGTGGCTTAAGCTTGCGTAAGCAGTTGATTCATCTCTTAATATGCAATAGCTTAGAGGGTATCCAGGCAGCCGTGAAGCAAAGAAGACGAAGAAAAAATGTGCTGAAGCTGCGAGCGCAGCAGCAAAACCCTGGCAACTGACTAAATAGGCTCATACACGGTAATTTGCTCCTAAATATATACTGGTCTCACAGCATAATGTGACACTTTTATGGTGGGTGTTCATCTTAATCACTGAGCCCATTATTACATATGCATTGAGTTGCGTCAGCAAAACGAAAAGAATCGCCTTTTTTCCATAAAAAAAACACAAAAGTCTGAGAAAGCGATGACACATGAGTTTTAATTTCTCGAGAATGGGTGATGTGTGTGTGACTGTTCATAAAATCCTTGAACCTCTGATAAACCACATTTTAATATGCAGCATCGTAAAGCTTCATCCTACCATGCGTCATCCTTAAGCCTCCTTTATGAGATACACAATTCTTTCTTTCCGAACGTAAGGTTACGCTCTAATTCTCTAAACAGCAAAGCAACCTAATTTTTGGCCTATGTCCCATATGTGCACATTATTATATGAGCCAAGATTTATCCACAAACAGCTACACTGCTGTACATATGGAGCTTGTATCGGTGGAGTATGCATAGAAATGTCGGCTAACTTCCCGTAGTTTCTCTTTCGTTTTCACAAAAATTTGCACCCTGCTGCTGCCGATGAAAGTTTTAAAGTTTTGCGTGGAGGAGTGTACGGAAAGTAAGTAGGCTAAGTTTATTGTGAGGCAGACCAGTTAGTTATTCCAAAGCAGCTAAAGCCTATGGCTCTGAGATGGAGCTTGGAGCTTGGTTTAGCGAGCGTGTCTGGTATTTTGTTGGAAGCTGTTGCTGGATCCGCTCCGCGGCGGACATTACATTATTGTGGTGTGGCATAGTAAGCTCTAATGGAATCCTTTTGCTTTGCCTAGCTAAAAAATGGTTATTGCTTTTCTTCCTGGACCGGGTACTGCTACGTAGGTATGGGATTGGACGAGTCTGACAGCTTTATGACCTAACCCTTGTAGGCTACACCTTTGCTTTTGCCTTTCCCGTTCTCGTTTTTGGTTTACGGCAATATTTTGCTCAAGCTCCCCATGGGACGACCGTCGAAGTAAGTGAAAAAAGTGAAAGCTCTGCATGGTATTTATAACCCACTTTTTCCACGAGGTAAATAAAACGGGTGGACACTAAAAAATAAAACGAGGGGCCTTTCTCAGCACTTTTTCCTCTGATCAGGCAAAAGTGGTAAAGTAAATTCGTTATTGCTAGACAATTTGTCATCAGGTGCGCGCGTGCTTTTTTGTGACTTCGACATCAATGTGGCCTGAACGGTCGACGAGCTATATAGAAAGTTTTAGTGCTCCAATGCGGACAATTTCGCAATGATCATTGGTAGTTTAGCCTGATGGAAAACGGGGGACCTCTACGTATACGAACCTCCTCGTAAAAACGTAAAACTTTTGCGACTGGCATAATAGATAGTATTTTCCCCTCTCTCTCTCTGTGCGTGTGGAGGCAGCCTCAAAAATGGATTGTGGTAACCTAGCCAGTTTTGCAAAGCATTTTTCATCTTCTTTCCTTCGGTTCCAGATACTCGACGTAAAACTCCGTTTTTTCCATGTTTTTTGCGTCCTCTTTCTGTGTTGATAAATGTACTGGAGCCATCATTTTTGCACGGAAATTTCGTAACCATTTTTATGGCCTCGTGAGGCTGCGAGGCTGCTCTTGGCTTTTTTATGGTTAGATCGACGCTCGAGCCTTTAAAACTCGGCAGTAAACACGAGCCCAATCTTCCAAGAAGAAGAAAACAAAACAACACACCACAACACAACCAACAGTCGAAAGAAACAGCAACGTTTGACTGCCAACCAAATCGGAGCAAAAAAGGCGGCGGTGGTGGCAGCAGCACCAACAGCCTCTCCTCCCTTTCAGCCTCTGGCTTATTGTCTTCTTCGTGGACAAACACTGGCATTATACTCGGCCTCGAGCGGCGGCAGCCTCGCAGCAGCCTCGAGAATCTAGATAGCCTCGATCCTTGTTAGCTATAGTGGCAGTTAACGTTCGACCTCGACATGATGTTAAAAATGCGGGCATCCCCCTCCGATCCTCGGCCTGACGGGCTCAGAGGCCGCCGCCAAAAGCCAAGCCAAAAAAGTACGAGACATGGCGGCAATGGTCTTTTGCCAGCCGCACAAATCAATCTTATCGAGATTGACATCAGCATTGAATGGCTTTTACGGCGAGCAGCTAGGCGTAGGGCCTGGCCTCAGTCTCTTTTCTCCTCCTCTCTGTACATCTCCATCGAGTTCGAGGCTGTTTAGAGGCAGCGACCGAGGCCATGCATCCAGACGATGTTACACATCACATTACGCGACGACAGAACATCTAACGCTAAGAGGATGGCAGTTCAAATCCCCCCAAAGGGGACATCCAGATACGTAGTCTACAAGATATTTACTATGTACTTAGTATGACTCAAGCACAAAGGCCTATACTTTGAGCTACACACTATCGAGTCTGACGTCGTCTGGAATACCATCAAAGAACTTGTGTCTTTCTGTCTCTCTCTTTCTTTTATCGCGATTCTTTCGAAAAATGTCGTCGTAGTCATCCTCCTCCTCCTCTTCAGATCTTCAGAGAGAGAAGGAGGAAGGAGGATAAGGAGTTTAATCTTTCATGCGCGTAATTACGCCTTTAGAAAAGAACTAACCAAAAGAGGAACACGGAAGAAGGAAGAGCAGAGAGAGAAGGCTTTCGACTAACAAATTAGGAGCTCAAGACCTTGATGTCTGCAGGTGAAAAATGGTCCTTGTCTCTCTGAAAAAAAAAAACATAGAAAAAACAGTAGTTAGATGATTGTTCATGTGAGGTGTGCACATTTATATACGGATTGCCCTCGAATGTATGTATGTATGCATCCATGTGGGTAATGTCATGATATCATTGAAATAAGCTTCGCAGTAGCTTCTCTGGCGTCCTCACTCTCGACTCTCGTCGACTAATTGGAGCGACATAAAATTAATGGCAAGTAACGCACGGTCTGCTACTAATGACTTTGCGACGCGAGCAGCACATAGCTCCCACTTGCTTTTTGTCTCCAAACTATTTAAGTTGCTCCTCCTGAAAAGGACGCGTAAATTTTTATTGGTCTACAAACTTTTCCGTGCATATTTTTTTTTATTTTCGAACACTTGTTTTCTGCTGTACTCTACAAAACAATTTTCGCCCAACAAACGGTAAACATACATACGAAATGTTTGAGTCGTGGGAGTTGAATTCAGGGCTGTTCTCATAGCACTCGCAGTTTTGTATGCATGTTGTTGCACATCAGAAACTCCATCATTTCTGTCCAAAAATGAGCCAAACAGAAATTTGCCAGTACACTTGATTTTTGTAAGCACACAGATTTGAGCCCAAAGTATGCAGCCTGCCTGTGCGGATGTCATTTCGACCATATACGCACATATACTCCATGCTATTTTCCAACAGTCGCGTTTTGTTTATGCAATGTCAAAAATTATGCACTTGTACATGTGGTTGTGTATGACGTATTTCAACAAGCGACAAACAGACGGAAAATTATTTGGTAGAGTGCAAAAGGTTTAGCAGAAGCATCCGGAATAATAACTTATAGATGTGGTTGTTGTGGCCTGGTGACCTATTTTTGTCCGGGCAACTGCAACAATTTGACTGTTTTTTGTGCACCAAAAAAATAGAAAGAGGGCTTTGAATGGCATTGTTCTCAATTTTCATTTTCGTTTACGACCGTTTTATGCAGTGGTGGCAGCAAACTATCCAAGTGAGGACTGGCAATTTCTAGGCTGTGCTGTGCTCTGCTTTGCTTTCCTTTTTTGAAGAAGGAAGAAGGCATAATAAATCATGATCTAAATTGCCCCCAGGTGAGGAGGTTTGTTACATTTCCTTCCTTCCTCAAGTCTTTTTTATGGGTTTGGGTGTGTGACTTGGGCAAAACTCGCAAAAATTTTCAATCAGACTGCAAAAAAGCCGCAGGAACGCGGGAGGGAAAGCAATAAAAAATACAAGGGTAGTGTGGTTTGTATGTATAGTTATTTACAGGCTGTAGCCAAACAACGAGAATTAAGCAAACAAATGCTCAGAGAGAGAGAGAGAGAAGAGAGGACTGACTTTGGTAATAATATGGCAAAAGTTTTTGGTGCAATGCGCTAGTCGCTCGATCTTACGTCCTCCAGGCATTTCGCCTCTCTTCGTTCACTTACTCGATGATGTATGCTTACTTTTGCTCGTTTGCAATACGAGCAAGGATGCAGCCTGCAAAATGACTGACACATGAAATACATAAGAGGTATGCATGTTGGGTGATATGAGGAGAACGTCCCTTAAAGTCAAAATATTTCCCCCTGGGGAATTTCCTTATGATAATGCCTAATGACGCTTTGATTAATGAGGCTATAATTGTGGCATTCAAGCACACGATAAATATTTCAGCCAAAGACTAGCTGTATCGACACGACGGTACAAGACTTGCTTTCCTGTAAATAACTACATGTAGAGCCTACAACCACCAATAACTTACATGCATTGTATAGCCCGAAAACTTCCTGGTGAGTCGTGACATTGGGAACGGCATGAAACATTAATAAGCAAAATAAAGCTTTCGCACGTTTATGACACTTATTTATTTGTGCCTCGTGCTTTTCTTTCCAGGTGCGTTACGTTACCAACATCACCCACATTGTACCGAGGTCGATAGTCAGGCCAGCCTCGACATGGCGCCCGGACCCTGCGGGTTTTCAGGTGGAGGCCGCGCGAGTTCAGGGGGTCCCATGTCCGCCCCCATTCTCGGGGGGTTCGACAGCCTCCGAGGCCGCGGAGGCCCACCCGGTGGCGGGGGACCTGAAGATTCCATTGATGTGATCGACAGCTCGAAGGAGAAGACGGTTAATTTTGCCAATTGTGTCAGTCCTCCCAGCCCCCATGATCCTGGGTTTCTGGGCATCAACAACGAATCGTACCCTTGTGACTGCTGCCAACTAGACGAGTCGCAATTTCGCCGAAGCTTCAGTCATCACGGCCAACCCTGCGTCCCTTCCATGATGGAGGTAAGCACAGACTCCATTACTTACTTACATAAAACCTTAGGGGTTAAAAGGATGGAAAATCTAAGTAGTTACTTACGTTGCTGTTGTTGGGTGCCCGGCCAGCCTTTAAGGTAAAAAAGGCCATTTTGTGTCCCGCAATCCTCCTTTAAACGAGACCTACTTTTTCAAGTGGTTGTCCTCCTCCTCCCACTACTACTCCTCCTCATCTCCCGAGGCCGAGGCTCGAGGCCGCCGTGATGCTGTCCTGCGCTAGTTCTTTACTTGCGTAAAGCCTGTGGAGGACACCTGCTGGCCTTCAAAGTCCACATGAGGAGGGAGAGCAAAGCAGAGATACACAATGTACGACGCACCCGTTTCGACCCTTTCTCCCTTCCTCCCTTCGCACATTCACATTGCCTATAAGCCTATGCCTTGACTGTGGCCTTATATGCAGATAAATATTAATAACGGAGATGCAGTACACATTACACGACATACACATTCTGTAGTACAGGGTAAATGGTTGCTAAGGAATTCGAGATATTACTGGAAAATGTTGGACTATACATGCTCTTTCTTGTAAGCGAAGTAACAGAGCGTCAGTAATAAGATGCAACACGCCATTGCCAAAATACAAATACTACTTCCTTACGAAAGGCAGAAAATGGCCTTTTTGGCTAGTAAGTAAGTAAGTTATAGACATCAAGAAAAGGAGTACAAGTGCTCACAATGGGAGAGAGGGAGAAATAGGGGAGTGACCATATATTCCAAATTATGGTAATTCGCTCACTCCGGCTCTCCCTTTAGAATGGCGATGACGACGATTCATGTGTATGAGGAACTGCATATAAGCTATGCTATGTATTGTGAGAATGTGAGTAAAGATCACTACATACCACCTTCAGCTCGGTTCAGGCAGGAAATCTATTTCTATTTCATCCAGATGGAACCATTTATCCTGAGTATGTATGTAGGGATCTAAATACATACGAGTATGTATACTCTTTACGTACATGTGGTTTGAGTTACACACAGACCCCCGAAAAAGCCGAGAATGGTAGATGGTGGAATAAAGCATGCCGTCCCCATTTCAACGCTTGGTTGTTGGTAGAGGCCGTTTTCGAGGCTGCGAGGCTGTAGATGAGGAAGTAGAAGACAGCGAATTCTTGCAGTGGGTTTTTACTGTTCTACTAGGCAGACATAATATTCAATGGGGCGTCATGCACGATGAAGAAAACACTAGAAAATACAACTTCTATCTGGAAACTCTGTGTCATATTAAGATATACGAGGACGGCGAGGGAGCTGAGACTGAGAGGATGTTTTGCTGGAATGCTTGATGAGGTACGTTTACCGCAGCTGTTATTCTCTGAGGAGGACGAGCTAAAAGCGCAGGCTCGCTGCGGCCTCGAAGTTTGGCCAAAGGCTAACCCAAACATTTGACGATCTGACCCGACATTGGAATACAATTGCACTTCACATTGTTCCTTTTCCGTTAGCTGGCATCGCATAGTGCACAGGCAGAAGGAGAATCGTATAATCGATAATAATGGATATCATATCCGCCCCTAATGCTATCTCATATCACTCCGCGTGAGCAGTCTCCATGGCCTCCAAGAGCTGACGCTGCAAAAGCAATGTAAGTAGATAGTTCCGAGGCCAAAACGGAGGGACATTCTCTTCGCTTTAAGTACCTTGAATAGATGGGTCGATACCAAAAAAAACATAGGAAACTACATGCGCAGGTTGGATTTAAAACCCACAAACAGACCCAGACGAGTGTGAATGAATCTGCTGTTGGCATTGTGTTTTCAACCACGTCTCGAGGCCGCGCTCGCTCCGCCGAGGCCATGATTTGTGGTGACCGTTTTACCTGCCCATTTCTTTCAGCCTCTCAGAGCCTCCGCCTCGCAGCTTCAACTCGAGTCGACTGCTGCAGCGATAAATAATTCGCGAAGCTCACCCACATACAAACAATGCTTGTGCCTTTTGTGGTGGTAAAAATCCCGGCCAATGGAGGCTGTTGGTTTTTCCGACAGTTATTATGAGGTGTGTAAATGTCTAGCACATTGTTCGAGAGAAAAGGCTGCTGCCTGTTTTCTACAGGAATATAGGAAGGCAAAAGTTGGTTCTTTCTTCCACTAGATACTTTTGAAATCCAAGCTTAAGATGGCATGGCACACGTGACACATGTGAAGTGAAACGGTACGACGACGATGTCCTTGAAAAAGCTAGAGCAGCAAGCAACAATATGATCTTCCTTCTTCTGGACTTTCTCTCTTTCTTTTTCCCTTTTTCCTCTTAGTTCTGTCTTCTTATGTTACGCAATACTGAGCTGAAGCCTGAAGAAGTCAGGAAGTGCGAGTTGAGCTCCTGCTGCGAGTACAACTTTTTTCCTCTCTACGCAAACTTTTCATACTCTTCCTCTCTCACTCTCGCACACAATCACCACCTTACCCTACAATATGGGTTTACTTATGCTCAGCGGCCCTAAAGTAAAATCTAACCAAAAAACTAGCAAAGTATGTAGGCATGTATATATGGACTCGTGCGCGGAAGTTTGGGATGCATGCAGCTGTTAGGGTTAAATGAGAAAAGTTTGCCCCATTCAAATATGATTTGGTCATTAAGCTGGTGAAACTTTTGCTACATCCTGTTGTGCACCATATTTAGGCCAATTTTAACAGGCAAACGCCTTCCATACTCAGTCCAGCTTCTATTGGGGCCGCCAGATGCTGAATATATCTATGTATAGGAATGCCCATTACGGTTCGTGGGGAGTGAAAATAGGAGTAGGAGGAGGTGGTGGTCCCTCTGTGTTAATACCACAAAGGTTATGATGATATGCTCGTGCAGGAGCGTTTTTCGAGGACGCACGCGGGAGGATCGATTGCGAGGCTGTGAGGCCGCGAGGCCGCAGGAGGCCTCTAATGGTAATGCTGCCGTTCTGGATCAGAATGCAGTCCACCGTGACTGACCCTCCAGCAGCGTTAGCCTTGCATCTCTACGCTGCATGAAGCTCCTGCAGCTCTTCTCCTCCTACTGTTTCTGGTCTTTGCTCCGCGACCATTAATGGCGGCTTTTTTGCGTACAGGCAGGCAGGCATCTACTTGCTGGTCGCTCTCGTTAATGCCAACGCCCACCGCCACTTGTGCATATTGACGTAAAAGGATTGTAGTGTAATAATGCAGCAGGAGCAGCGCCAGTCCATCCAACCTTTTCTCCGAGTGGTTTCCCTTAGCTTCCTGCAACATGCATCTCTCCACCTCTACAAAGTCTCCTGGTCATCTGTATACACTTATATCCCATTTTCGAGAATCGTGGAGGTCAGATGACCTCCATAAGCCAAGTGTTTGTTGAACGTCACGCATCTCTATATACTCGTAGTCAAAGTAGGGCAGCATCCATGCCGACCTCGAAGACGGCCTCGTCGGCCTCGCCGCAGTATAATTTACCGCTCCAACGCATCGCTCCATGTGAAGGAAGGCCACACCTTTTCCCTTGAAAAAGTGTCATTCAGTCAACCTTCTCTGACTCTGATTTGCAACTTCTGGTTTCAAACGACGGGCTCGCAGCCTCGAAGCTATTTATTTGGGTGCACTTTTTTTCGGAAATTAGAGCGAAATTGCTTAGATTAGATTTACTAGGAGCTAGGGAGAGAGAGGCCAATAAAACAAAGGGAGGACGACGACTACGAGGAGAAGGGCGTAGCTCTTTCATTGCAAAATTACTTAGAACGTCCTCTCTCGAGGCTGCGAGGCCGGGAGGCCAACAATGAAAGTAGTCAGCAGTCGACGGAAATGAGCTGCATTCTTGCACGTAAAACGTCTAGACGTGAGAGAAAGAGAGTTTTTCATTCCTGCTGCTACATTGGGATGGCGTTGGTGGTGCCTCACGAAGAAATTAGATAGGCTAGCTTCCCGCTTAAAGTTTTTTCCTATGGAAGGAACAATGCCCTGGCAACGTCTTTCATTATAGAGACAGCGTCCGGAAACAATGGAGGCTTCTTGCTTTTTTATCTCCCTCAGACTTTCCTTTAAAATATGGAGAGAGATAGAGCGGGAAGAAAGTTGCACCGCTGCAATTGTCATTGCACTTTATGGCATAATTACGCAATGCATGACGACGTTGCGTTGGCGTTGCATTGTGCGTGTCATCTTCAATCAGATCTCCCAGTCGTTGCCGACTCCCCTGCTTTTCTTGACGACTGTCGTCCCATGATTGAGTAAGCTCCATTAACAATGGTGCATGCGATCTCGCACACAGTCTTGTCGCAGTCCTAGATACAACATGTTTCTTTCCATACTACCCTCGCTGTGGACTTTTTGAAGCACAATTCGGAAAAGCGAATATTTGTTCCCCGAAGGAGGATTCATTCTTCACGTCATTGTGTAGCAAGAGGATTAGAAGTGCTCTGCTAAAAATGCTTCCCAAAACCTCAATTTCTTAATGTCGGCATTGTCGCATTTTTGTCGCGCGCATTTTATGTGCAAATGTGCAAATCTTGAAAAAGAAGCAGGGCAAGGCTCATAAAATTCCACCTCATGTATTGTGTCTATTGTGCTCTCCCAAGATCAAAAGTGCTTTCAAAGAAATGGTGCTATATTTTCCAAACCCAAGTACTTTCCAATTGAAAATGTCTTGAATGAGGTTTGTACTATTTTGATATCGATCCTCCAGCTCCACCAAACACCCAACCATTAACTTCAATAGAAGAATGGAAAAGTTCCTCTTCCCTTTAAACTGTACCATATACCAACAAAGTTTCCGCTGGCATTCATGTGCCTACCAAATACTTGCTACTATAGTTGAAAGAGAGAAGGAAGGCATAGCTATTTTTCTTAAGAAAGCGATCTTTGACGGAGAAAAATCATTCAGCACTTAGCTTCCAAAGCTGTCAGAGCGAGCATGGAGCATCTTCTGCGCCGCCAGTTTTTTTCTTATTCCTATTCTTCTTTGGAATTTGGTGGTGGTGCAGTCCAAACTAGAGGCCGACAAAAATTACTATGTAATAATGCATCCACCACTACTCTTACATTTTAGTGGTTCAGGTGGAAGAAGGCCATATATGCCATCGATGATAAAGTGCGCACCGGCATCCCAAGTACCTTGGAGGGAGAGGCATTGTTGGGCGGGTGCCGTACATTTATGAGAAGAAAAGGGCATTAGTAGACCCTTTATGATTGCGGTTGGGTTGGGTTCGGTTGGGTGTGTGCACGATGCATACATTGTGCCAAATGAATGCAGCCTGGCTCGAACCCCATTAATAACCATCTAATAACGTACAGTCTACAGCGGTACTTAGGTAGGCTCTCCCCTCCACAACTACGTTAAATATCTCGGTTGGATCTAGCTCAGCATAAAGTGAAATGCGTGGTGCATCAGAAATATCTACAGCACATGCTTGCTTACGAGAGCTGTATTTCTTCTGTTGCATAAAGTACACGCAGGCTTTCATGGGTATCAGGGGACTGCATCTGGCTGGATTTCGTATGTAAAACAGTGCCGCCACGCATGCAAGCAAGGCTACTTTTCCCCACAAAAACTTTCTGCGACATTGGAGTGTCTAAGAAAAAGAACATTACCTACTCTGCTCAATAAAAAAAATTGCCCGACATACGACAAACAAAGCATCATGTTTTGTGACCCGTTTCAAAAGACCAACTACAGACGGGAAATTATATAGTGGGAAAGTTACTTATTCGGGGCATTGAAAAGCATTGTCATTTGTTACCTTACAGAAAGGAGCGTGCCTAATGGAGGGCGATGAAATGTTTTTGGCAACCGTAGCGACGGCTTGAAGCACTGAGGCCAAGCTGATGCTTGATCTAGGATGTTTCATCTACTTAGTAGAAACCAACCTATCAATATATCAATGGCTAGATAGTTAATAGGCTCTACGTGACGAAATATAGCACACACTCTGGTATCCTCTTGAGCTTTCAAGACAGAGAATTGGCTTCAAGGTTGCTGCTCTTGGCTAATTTTCTGCAGAGAGGGGGAGGAAGAGGTCCTTCTGATAAGAGACTGACTAAGATCTAGATTTTACCTTCCATGATAAAGGTTGGTATGATGGGAGCTGCATGTTACGTTCTCAAGTGTCGGTACGTGAGAAGGCAGAATAATTTTTGATTGACTTTAAGGCAAGCCACATATCTACGTGTATTTGGTTATCTGTCTTTCCTTCTTGGTCTTCGTCGAGCCAGGGTGTCGCAGTTTCAAGTAGTGAGCAAACAAGAAATTCCCATATAATATCCAAGCTCCTGGAAAGGCAAACATACCAGCTTCTATCTACCTAGCTAGCTACTGTTTGCATTTTCTCCTTATCTCCTCCGTACATCGCTTTCCCCTTTACAATTTCTTTCGTTCTTTTGCTGCCTTTCAAGGTCGTTTAAAAGGGAGAAAAAGTTTTATGGGCGCCGTATGTATTTATCAATGGTTAAATGTGTAGCACACGAGAAACAAAAAACAGCTCAACTCAACGCCATCCTAGAAACATATCGTACTATCTAGATACGAAGCTTTGTAAATATGGATACAAGCATGGTCGTATATGACTGTGATATCAAGTCGTTCTTCATTCTTAGACGGCAGAGGAAAAAGAGGATCTCATTTTTTGGCTCCCGCAGTGCGGATGTTTCCTCACTTATTCCACATACAGCTGGCTGCGATGCAATTTACAACAACGTTAGATACGTTAGCATGTATGTGCCACGACGACCGCGTACGTGTGTGATATGATATATGAAATATGAGGGCACCCCAAATATGTCTTCCCACTGCTCTCTCTCTGTGACACTCTACCTTTGCATATATGCTTATTTTTCACATATGGCACAACGCGGCGGCCCGGCCTCCTTGCTCCTTTAATTTACGATGCGATGTGCAGAGATGAGCTTAGCTTTCTTTTTTCCCTCCCATGGGGAAAATATTGAACTTAATGTTTCATCGCACGAAATATCTAGCAACCGATGAAGCTAGGGAGATGGGTACTACAGATATATGGTCCTTTGCGCAACACAAATCTCAAAGCTCCACTTTTCGTACAGTCTCTAAAGCAAGTGTAAGCAGTTCAGCTTCCTTCTGCAAATACTGTAAATAAATAGATACATAAGGCAAGGTCAAAGCAAACAAACGCTGTACTACAGCCAATATTCGGTGAGGAGGGAGGGGGCTTTTCCCCCCTCCGCGTCCTTCAGATTTGCGAAGCGAAACGAAGCGAACAAACCGGGGGATCGTCGAATACTATTGGTACTACGTAACAAATTGTCGGTGCCGATATAGTTTTCCCCCCTCCCCTCCCTCCTCAGAGAACAATTCCATTTTCCCCAACCTGGAAAAAAGCAGTAAAGCACCCTTAGTGCAAAGGCTATTTAGAAAAAGAACATTTTGCAACAGCATATATAGGGTCCCTGGTGCATCCGTTTTGTATTGCTTCTCCAGGACTTTGAAACCGTTTAACTACTGAAGAATTGATGTACGTAATGCCGTTTGCAAGTAAAAACTTTCAAATCCTCACATCACGACAATCAATTGGCATCTTTTGTAGCTACTCAAAAAAGCTCTCGTCCAGTCACTTCAATAAAAACCCATTTTGTAGATGATGGTGCACAATTCCCATCAAATCAGACGAACGGCCTCTGCCCGGCCTCGAGCTTACAGCAGCCTCAAAATGTGGTGAAAAAACTTTCGCAAAGTCAGCAGCACATGAGACTTGAGAGCAAAAAAAGTGTGTGGAGGGGGACTTTTTGAAACTGGCGAAAATTTCCGCTCAACCATTGAAGGAAGGACTGGGATGCGTGTGTGTGTGTATAAGCTTATACGAGACGCGAGACCGAGAGGACCAGCAGTCAGTTCAAGTTTTTAAGTTGTACTGTGTAGTAGACCAACCAAGGCCACAAGCCACCATGGCAAGACAAGGCTTTAAAGGCTGTTGTGGAAGAACACATGAAGGCTGTGAGGCCGCGAGGCTGTGCCTCCCTTTAAAGGCCAAAATGTTCCTCCTTCTTTCCGTGTGAGTGTGTAGGCCTTATGGTTTGCTTGGATCCATGTGTGTGTCGTGTCGTTCTTTCCACTAAAACGCGGTGGTGGTATTTCTTGGTTAGCAGTGTAGCCGTAGAGGCAGCAGCCGCTCACACTCGCGGTCAGGTTTTTCACAAGTAGAGTAAGGCCATATAAAGGCTGCCGAGTGCCGCCAGACTTTGAGTTTTCCTTAGCTAGCTTAGCTTGTAAGTACTCGTAGTAGTAGGTACCTAAATGTGTAAGTAAAAGGAGATTTGTGGACGAGTCTCTGGTTTGAATAAATCTTCAACGCCTCACTCACTTTTGGCTGGCTCTCAAGTGCTGGACGGAAACAGAGGGGACGATTTTTGCATATTTGACCCACTTTACTTGGTATTGGACATTGGTACTCGTACATGTTGTGTGCAGATATGTGCATAGTCTATCTAAGATATCAAAGGCCTAAGATAGATACTTACTTACTTGGAAGAGAAACCATGTTAGACCATAAATATGCGTTACGTCCTTCAGGAGATTATGTGTACAGCAACGGCAGCATTCTGCAGTGTGCCTTTCCTTCCTGAGAGTAGAAGAAGAGGCAGCCTTGAATAGTCTACATCATATACTCGAATGCATTGAGCTGAGGACTCTTCTTGCTTGTATCTCTCTGGCTCTCCCTATTTTACATACTAGCATGAATGCCGTGTTTTCCTCCCAGACAAGGATATGCTGGGTAGGGTAGGGTAGGGTCTCGGTCTTGCTACACATGTATTATGTAAGAAGGCCGGAGAAGAGCTTTGCTGCAGTTCTTGAAAAAGACAGCATACTTCACCTTACGCTCTCAAAAGCTCTGCAAACAAGTAAGGAGTTGCAGCATTATCACTACTATCTAGGTTAGTGCATGTGGTGGTGGTTGGTAGGCCTTTAAGGTTATATAGGATCTCCCGGTCTGGTTAGTGGTTATATGCCTATATGGGACAACCTGTCTTCCACAATTGACATCTTCAGAACCTTTAAGGCCTTTAAAGTTCAGAGAGCAGTAGGGAGCCAATTTTCGACAGCTTTCAAGTGACAATGATCGTTGAGGAGGAACATATGCGCGACATTTGGTATTTCTCGGTTTTCTCTTCTTCTTCTCCTCCTCCTCCGAAAAAAGCCGAGGCTCTTTGCATGCAATGCGTGTAAACCAATATCTGGCACAAGCATGTTGTCGAGGTTGTCGTTCCCCCTCATATGTAGCAGCTACACATTCGTACATAAATAGATAGGTAGAGTAAGAACGTTCGCGTTAGGCCTTATAGCGGGCCAGAGCTAACTTTTTCCCATCCTCTCCTCCTCTCGTTTCCTGCTTCAGTTTCCGGGTGGGGTATCTATTTATGTTTGGCTATAGGACTCTACTACTCTGCTGCCTGCGAAAAGAGCAAGTTTTTCCCCGGCAAGGGACTGCAACAATTTCGATTCTTGCAGGACACATGTACGGACGTCCCCTTTGCTTAACCTGTTGTATAAGTTTTGTCGGACTGAACTGCATCTCATCCATGCCAGAGAATGAATGCCAGAGAGGTGGAGGAGACCTCGGGGTCTCACACCAGTGGAATTATTGAATGCCCTTTTCGCCGTCTTAGAGGAAGGCCGTATACATAGTGTATAGATTCATAGGAAATAGGGAGGCTAAGCTAGATATAAAATGTCTTGTGACCAGAACATCAGAGACACAGACTTGTCTCGGGAAGTTGAATTGCAAAAAAAGGGGAGAACCTGGAAGATTGATTCATTTCAAAGGAGGCTGAGTACTTGACGTGATCGTTAGAGCGGTACGTACAGAGATAAGAAGTGGGGCCATCAAATACCTTCACTCAGTGACGAACAGTAACAGTATGTAACGGTAACGGAGCACTTGTGGAGAGAGAGTCCTTTCTTTTGTGAGCGGAGCCAAGTGGCCGTTTAAAATGGGCCGCGCCACTATATCCTTCCAATTTTTTGCCCGGGTTTCTATGGCAGCAAGTCAAAAGACTGGATGTACTTAGGTAGTATGGTAACCATGGTGTCCCGTCCGGCCTAGAAGAAGTCTGTGTAGTAGATAGTATAATGTGAATTGCATTTTCAACGGATCATCGACCTTAACTCCCCCTTCCTCTTTTTCCTGCTTCCTTATTACAAAATTGGGACCCAACCCAGCTCCTAAACCAAAATATAAAAGGGGCTTATAAAATGTAGACAGGAGAGATAGTGCTTGGCCACCCAACAAGACGACCGTAGACAGAAGGAAAATAGGTTGGTTTTGGTTTCTTTCGCTCGTATGAAAGTTGGTAAACTTCTAGACATAAACTTGGAAATGCAAAGCAGAGAGAAATCCTGCAACTACTATTTCCTTCACAGTAGGGGACCGTAGGGGGTCTGCATGTTTGTTGACATGTAGGTGAAACGCTCGACTGGCTCCCAAAGTTAATCTTCCATCCTGAAACTGATAAGCTTACATTCAGCAGTTGTTGCTTTGCCCGGCTGCTGGCTGGTGCTTTGCTTACCCTGTTACGTCCACTTCATTTAACCCTAACAACATTCTCGTGTGTGTGTGATTGCAGAGCTTCCACGGTGGCGGCGGTGGCGTGAGCAACGGAGTGTGCTCCAACGGCATCGGAGGAAAAGCGCCAGCGACCTCGAAAACGGCCTCGCTCTCGAGGTCGTCAAGGTCTGACCCCCGCGACCTCGGCGGAGGCCGCGGTGATCGCGATCGAGACCGGGATCGAGACGAGGACGACCATCATCATCGAGGCCGGAAGCCTCGCAAGCCCTTCTTCTCTGCCAAGTTTAGCGAGCACGAGCGCGGGATCTCACTGGAATTTGGCAAGTTTGTCGCGCTCATCAGCATATCAGGTAGGCGGCGGCCTCGCGACCTCAAATTTTATTGCTTTCCCATATCGCCACGAGTAGGAAGTTCGAACAGAAGAGCGGGCTGCGGGTGAAAAAAGTTCAGCTTCTACCGTTCGTTCCAGCCTCGAAAATGTTGAGGTTACTGGATTTCTCTGCCTGCTCTTGTTGTCAGTGTATCATGTAGGAGGGCTTGCCTCCTCCTTCTGGGTCTATCTACTTCTTTTTCGGGGAGTCCTACAGCTACTAACTCATAGCTCCACCATACTATATCTATACCAAGCAAGTGATGAAAAAAGTTTGCTCCATTTCTCCTTGTTTACGAGCTTCTTTCTGCACTTTTTTCCACTCTTCTAACAAATATTTTTATTCTTCATCATCATCCACTTCAAAGAGGCAGCACTGGCAGCGCTAGAGGCCGGAAAGGGAGAGAAGTTCATAGAAAAATCGGCGAGAACTGTAAGGAACTTTTTAGGAGGCTCTTCCATGCTAGGCTTCAAAGTGGTACGTGTTTGCAGTACATATGTGTCTACATATATGCCTAAGTCTCCTGAACATACGTTTTTCATTACTCATTCCAGCTCTACTAAGCCTAATCCAAGCGAACAAGCCATTAGCCAGATGCTTTAAAGGCGAACGGATTCAAGGAAAAATACGGCCTTTATGCCGTGCCCATAAAATGAAAACTTGAAGACGCAAAGTTGCCGTTTGACTGTTTCGTCAACAACAACCTCAATCCTAAAAGAGCTAGTCGTTTGACCTTTGGCCTCGCAGCCTCACAGCCTAAGTAGAAGGCCATGATATGCGTTGGGGGCGTTGCCAGTCTTGGCCTCCATCATCGTAGCGTCATTATGACTTGTGTTGTGCATATGCAATACCAACAAGAGAAGAAGATTCTCTTGCCTTTGGCCTTGATCCGCCCGGCCTTTTCTTACATAAAGTCCACTGAAACTTTGTCCGCGTCCGTCCGTAGATATCTACACATGTACCCATATGGAGTCCAGCCCCCCAAACCTATCGTTGCTGCCAACAAACCTCCCCCTTCTCCTTTCTACTGAGTTAGGGTCCGACCTCTACCGACCTCGAATATGCAGGGAATTACTATTGCCATTGCCGAGCGAGCGAGATATATTGGCCTCTTGTATGTGTTGTCGCGTTGACGAAACGTCGTCGTTGTCCTTGGGTGATTGAGGTTGATGTAGGCTGGCGGCCTCTCCAGCCTCGCAGCCTCTCGCAGGGTAGATGACAACCGCATCAATCATAATTTTTTGTCATATCCAACAACGTGAAGGTCCGACGACCGACCGAAGGACATATACTTTGGCAGGGGAAGGAAAAATGCCACGCTCTCTCTCGTTTTGACAGTCCAAAAATCCTTGTCAAATGTTAGACGATAGCCTCACTTTTTCCTTGAGGCCGCGCCTCCCGCGAAAAATGGGACCTTTCAAAGTCAGGATTGCAAAAAGACACTCTCCTCTCTCTCGCGCTTGAATTGAGCCCGTTGCAGTTCAGAAAACTTGGCCTGAAGCAGCGAAGTATTTATTTGTATTTCTGCTCCAGAAGAAGCAGAGACACTTTTAAAACAACAACTTTTCCAAGAAAAGTGCACCGTGCATTTCGCCGGCAGCCTAGCTAGATCCTAGCCAGCTCTAGCTTACGAGCAGCAGTTTTTGTTTGTTTCATGCCAGAAATTGCTTTCGAAATTACAAACCAAGGGAGGAGGAGTATTTTGCAAATGCGAGTGCATGTCTCCCTGTAGATAGACACATACTACAGTGGAGAGTGTTCCAACTTTCCGAAGGATGTGAGCTCAATTGAACTATACCCTAGTACCAACCGACCCTCCTATTTTCTGGCTAAATAAATTGGACTCTCCATCAGAAACTTTGTGGAAATGTCTACGTGTATTGAGGTACATCTAGATTAGCCGGCCCTCATCTACAGAAACAAAGGCTTTGTTTTGCAATGCTTTAAAACTACATTATATTGTTTTGACATCTTGCGGCCGGAACTTTTCTATGCGCTTGGCGGTTTTGTGTCCTGGGGGAGGGTGACAAATATTAGTTTTAGCACTTCTTTTTGTGTAACAAAAGCCTCTAGTAGTCGCTAGTCTTCTTCTGTTTGCCTTCAAAACAGAGTGTGTAGAAAAAGGACAAGATTTGAAATTCGGGTGGTCTTCACTGGTAATTCCTTGGTGTGCTCAATCAGACGATTTCTTTACTACTAGTAGTAGTTCGAGTTCTACTAAGTAAATTTCGTAAATGGATGGCCTTGAGTCTACTAGTATATGTAGTACTAGTACGAAGGAGGGTAGCAGCAGTAGGATAAAATGGGATTTTACGGCAGGGAAGCTACGGCCAGAAACATTTTATGTACCAACCAATCTTGGGGAATCTCCTCTTTCCCCCCTCCTTCGTTCGAAATTCCCCCGGCTTCTTAGCATGTGGCCCCTTAAGAGATCAGGACCGACCTTTAAAATCTCAATCCCAATCACGATTGAGGGCATGGGAATTTATTCCGAAAAAATACATTTTTAACTACTTTGCAGTCAGCAGTATTGTTTTGTAAGAGACAAACACATGAAAAGCTCGCGAACTATCGACAATTTCCTTTCGGACTGACGGACGTGAATGTAAGGCATCCTTCTCCTCTGCAGTGCAAAAAGGCTCGTCTGCGAAGGAGATAAAAGCTTAGAAGCTGCGCTGCAATTAACTTTTTTATACCCTGTCGTTTCCTTGAGACTTCCTTCAACCAGAAAGGGGATAAGGCTGACGTACAATTCGGACAATGCTACCCGGAATCTCACTTTTTTCTATGGATAAACGCACCACAAACATCTATGTAGCATCTGAATTTTCAAGCCATTGTATCAATTATTCCCCTACATTTTCTTAACATAGCGGTATTGGAGGACTGAATCTGTTTTTTTGCTGGTTTGTACTTGAAGGCCATTACCGGGTATTTAGGTTTAGATGCCAGATGCGTATCAAGAATCAGCCGCCGTAAAACCACCAAAGAAAAGCATACACGAAGTACGTTTTTACCAGTACAGGAATTTAAGATGACTTTGCTCTTTTAGAACAATAAAGAATTATTTAACAAAAACAAGTAACAACAACCTTCCTTAGGTTATTTCAAATGGGAATTGTTCGCCATATTTCACGAGTTTTTCTTTTTGGCATAATAAATGGCGGTGCATGATGGGGAATTCTACTGCCTAGCAAAAGGGGAACAGGGGTCGTCGTCTAATTTACGAAGACTTATGGACAAAGTTTGCTTGCACGACTTGACTTAGCTCCAAGTCTGTCCAGAGTCCAGACACTTTCTTGAGCTGTTTTGAGAAATGAGTCTAGCACCTCTACCTCTACATAGATCCCACCTTCATTGTACGTGGGGGAAAATTAGGATGGAGCTGGAAGATTGGTTTGTAGTTAAGTGCTGCCTTGCTAAAATAGGTCAAGTTCTTTGGACAAAAGGAGGGGAGAGATAAGATACCAATTCTGTTCTAGAGAGCCCGCTGCCAAATTTCAGAAACAGAGACCACAAGACAAGCACATCGA